>SAMEA104315437__coassemble_301_pt1 | contig 30841 bp, 21 predicted proteins | sample SAMEA104315437__metabat2_low_PE_020 | metagenome-assembled genome bin SAMEA104315437 (sample SAMEA104315437) | gut metagenome | biome: Monkey gut; feature: monkey-associated habitat; material: faeces | place: China | collected 2013
GTCTACCTTTCCAATGAGTCTTATTCTTAATCTGTGTGCAAATCCACTATCTGCAATAGCCTTATCTTTAAGGACACGCCACAACTCGTTAGGGTTACCGTTATCTACAAAGATTCCTGTATGGGTCAATACAAACGGCTTTTCGTTCTCCACCGTAAGATCCTCTTTTGCAGGCACAACTTTTTCAAAATCTGCAGGATCATATCCGTTTGTTATAATCTCTACGGGGGTAGATGTCCTACGCTTAAAGTCATTCTGCATTTTTGAAGATACAACTACAACTTTTTTTGCTTCATCCAGTACACTCTGTTCTAACCTTTTATGTTTATTTAAGGCACATTTGCCAAGATTAAGATGCTTAAAGTAAAAGATCTCTGTCCACGGATCTCTAAAATCAGCTATCCACGGTAAGCCGGTCTTACAGCTCACCCCTTTGGCTATAAGGTGCATGGAATGAGGCGGGCCTGTACTTATAATTGCATCAACGGGATGCTCTTTGAGGTACCTGCACAGAAATTTAATGCTTGGCCTTATCCAAAAACATCTTGGGTCCGGGATAAAAAAACTACCTCTTATCCAAAGACTTAACCTCTTTATAAATGATCTGTTGTCAGAAGAATCAGATATTGTATTGGCCTTTATCTCCTTCTTGCCGGTTAGAGCCTTATAAAATCCATACGGCTCCCAAATCTTTCTCTTAACAACCTCTGTCCCGGGCAGAATATCTGCAACAAGAGACTTATCGGTGGAATTGTTGTCGGGATTAAGAGGGGTATAAATAACAGGCTCCCAACCGTTTTCCGGTAGGTATTTGGAGAATTTAAGCCACCTCTGCACCCCCGAACCTCCTGCAGGCGGCCAATAATATGTTATAATTAAGACTCTTCTCACGCAGCAGTTACCTTTTTATTTATCCTTTGCGATCCAATTATTGTACAATACTCTCGCGGCATCCCTATGAATAGTCATAAAGTTGTGGTCGCGCTTTTCGTTGCAGCCGTTGGTCATAATGATAAGACCCCAGTTTTCATCCGGCTGCCAGAACATTGCGGTAAGAACGCCATACGCACCGCCGGTATGTCCCTTCATAAGCACGCCATCTATAAGCTGCTCTGTTGTCCTTATTGCAAATCCGTATGCATCCCCCTCATCTGTTGGATAGGCTATCCTGCTCTGCATTATTTCTGCCGAGCTCTCCTCAATAACTCTTACAGGCTGTCCATTGTTGTATGCCAACCCTTTGTGCATATGCATCATCATAACCTTTGCAAGACCGATTGGGGTAAGTTTCATACCTCCTGTAGGTGAGAAGACAGGGGTTGAAAAACCGAACTCATAGTTTGCAATCTGATCCCTTCTTGGTGCATATGCTTCTGGAGATGGAATAAACTTATCATTTACAGCATCGTACTCGTAAAGAGTTACGAATTTTGTAGAATCCAAGGTTGCAACTTCATATCCACCTTCTACACCAATAGGCTTAAGTATATGATTCACAATATATTTATCAAAACGTTCACCGCTAACTTTCTCCAATATCGTGCCCATCATGTTAAAGTTGAGGTTGCAATATTCGTATGATGTACCTGGTTCATAATCATTATACGCGTTGGCGTATGTTTCGTTGACCGCAGGGTTTAGGATATTTATAACACCTGGCTGATAGTACCCCTCCGAATCGTTTATAGATGAGGTATGTGAGAGCAACATCCTAACAGTAATAGGAGTATCTGGGTATTTAGGATTTCTGATTGGATAGCCTACAAGTTCAGACACATCCTCCTCCAATTTAATCTTACCCTGCTCCACCATCTGCATTATACCTGTAGCTGTAAATGATTTAGAGATAGAGGCAATTCTAAATATATCATCCAACTCCAAAGGCTCATTCTTCTCTATATCTTTAAGGCCGAATGCCTTGGAATAGACAATATTGGTATCCTTTACCACTGCCACAGCCAAACCTACCACCCTATTATCTTGCATTACCTTTTCAATATCCTTTTCGGTCTTAGCCTCTTTGCTTTGAGTGCAGCTCCACGCCGAAATAGTCATGGTCGCAACTGCCATAGATAAAATTAGTTTTCTCATAATCATATATTTAGTTAATTTCTTTTCACCTTATATCAAAATGGATTATACAAACACGCCAAAATAATTGCTATTAATCCGTTTACACCACAAGTTTAGACTTCAACGACCGTATGGCGTCAAACGCATCCAACGGAGTCATATTATTAATATCCAATTTTACAAGATCATTTTTAAGATCTAACAGCAGCGGATCATCCAACTGATAGAATGAGAGTTGCAAGCCGTCGTCATCACCCTTGCGCCCTCTATTTTTTCCTCTCTTCTCCTCTTTACAACCACTCTTTTCCAAACCTCCGCTCGCACCTTCACAAGAATCTCCTGTATTTTCCAATTGATGCAGAGTACGCTCCGCCGACTCTATAACTCTCTTTGGCATGCCGGCCATCCGAGCCACATGAATACCAAAGCTGTGGGCAACTCCCCCTGGGGCTAACTTTCTAAGAAACAACACCTTATTCCCAACCTCCTTTACCGATATATGCCAGTTCTTAACCCTTGGATATATCTCCTCTAACTCATTAAGCTCATGATAGTGAGTAGCAAAAAGCGTTTTTGGCCTCATTCCACACTCATGCAGGTATTCAACTATGGCCCAAGCAATTGACATACCATCAAAAGTACTTGTACCCCTGCCTATCTCATCTAAAAGCACCAAGGAGCGGTTGGATATATTGTGAAGGATAGTAGCTGTCTCTGTCATCTCTACCATAAAGGTGGACTCTCCGCGAGATATGTTATCAGAGGCCCCCACTCTTGTAAAAATCTTGTCTGTAACCCCTAATGATGCGGCCTTTGCCGGAACAAACGAGCCTATCTGCGCCATTAGCACAATAAGTGCGGTCTGTCTCAAAAGCGCGGATTTACCGGCCATATTAGGACCTGTAAGAATCATTATCTGCTCATCATTTGAATCTAAATGAAGCGAATTTGGTACATACTCCTCTCCTGGCTTCATAAGGGTCTCAATAACAGGATGCCTGCCCTCCGTAATATCTATTTCAAGCGAATCGTTAATCTGAGGTTTGCAGTAACGGTTGCTAATTGCCAATGCTGCAAATGACGATAATACATCTATCTTTGCCACCACCTTACTCACAGCTTGAATTGCCGGAATATTTCGCTGAACCTCCGCTACAATCTGCTGGTATATACGCTGTTCTATTGACGTTATCTTCTCCTCTGCCCCTAAAATCTTCTCCTCATATTCCTTTAGCTCCTGCGTTATGTAACGTTCTGCATTAACAAGAGTCTGCTTTCTTATCCACTCCGGCGGAACTTTCTCTTTATGCGTGTTCCTTACCTCCAAATAGTAGCCGAACACATTGTTATAGCTAATCTTTAAAGATGGTATGCCCGTCCTCTCTATCTCCCTCTCCTGAAGCTGCTGCAGATAATCCTTCCCATGGCGCGCTATCTGTCTCAATTCGTCCAACTCACTGTCTACACCATCTGCAATAATATCCCCTTTACCAAACATAGGGGCAGGATCCGCCAACAGATGCTTCTCTATATAGTTTTGTAGCTCACTAAACAATACAATATCATTACACAGCCTCCTTACAGCGTCTATTACCGCAAAGTCCAATTGTTCATTGCCTTCCTCTTCTACCAACGCTGCCATCAATTGCTTTATAGGTTCCAGTTGCTTAAGCCCACGTTTAAGCTGGTTAAGCTCTCTTGGCATTATCTTTCCTGCAGCAGCCCGAGATATTATCCTCTCCAAATCCCCCACATTGCCAAGCAGCTCCCTCAACTCATCCAATCTGCAAGAATCATTATAAAAAGCCTCAACAACCGAGTGCCGCTCCCTTATCTCGTCCAACTCTTTTATAGGCAGAGAAAGCCAGTTCCTTAATAATCTGGCGCCCAACGGACAGCAAGTTTTGTCTATAACCTGCAAAAGCGAGACCCCATCCGGGGCGGCCGATGCAAACAGCTCCAAGTTCCTTACAGTAAACCTGTCCAGCCATACATATCTGTCTCTCTCTATACGCCCAATCGAACAGAGTTGGCTCACACTCTTATTATGATTTTGCTCCAAATAGAAAAGAATTGCCCCTGCCGCAGTAATTGCCAAATTCATCCCCTCAACACCAAATCCTTTTAACGAAGCCAACGAAAATTGCTCCTTGAGCTTGTCCTCGCAAGCCTGGTTTGCAAAGGCCCACTCGTCCATATACGACAGATAGTATTTATCGCCGAACCGCTCTCTAAAGCCATCCCTATACCCCCTTTGGATGACTATCTCCTTTGGAGACATAGAGGAGAGGAGCATATCAATATAATCCAAATCGCCCTCTGCAACCCTAAAAGTTCCGGTAGATATATCTAGAAATGCAACGCCGCCCCGCTTTCCATCAAAAGAGGCAGCGCACAGATAATTGTTCTCCTTTTGGTCCAACATCTGGTCTGAATAGGCAATACCAGGGGTAACCAACTCTGTAATACCACGTTTTACAATCTTCTTTGTAAGTTTTGGATCCTCCAATTGGTCGCACACCGCAACCTTAAACCCGCTCCTCACCAATTTAGGCAGATAATTGTCCAAAGCATGATGCGGAAACCCCGCCAACTCAACAAACTGCGCAGACCCGTTTGCCCTTCTTGTAAGCACAATTCCCAATACCCTGCTTGCCGTAACCGCATCCTCACCAAACGTCTCGTAGAAATCCCCCACCCTAAAAAGCAACAATGCGTCGGGATGCTCAGCCTTAACCTTAAAGTACTGACGCATCAACGGAGTCTCAACAATCTTTGAATTTTCGCCCATTCTTTTACCATATTTTGCTTCCCGACAAAATTACTCATTTCTCCCTTAACTTCCTTATCTCACCCTCAAAATCACTTTCAAATAATGGCTATCTCCGATATTAATAGGCTTTTCCAAGAAGATAAACAAGCTCCGCTAAAGAGGTCGTTGCATATATGTCTACAAAAAAGGTGTAGTAGCTGTTTTGACGGCAACCATAGAGCCTGCTCTAAAACCGGTGAAGAGGGAGCTTGTATTGGTCGTAGATTATATTCCCGACAAGTACCCCGACAAGTTCAAAGAATCAACTAATCACAGACAATGACAAAATTATTCGTCTTATTGAAATTATAGCAAACAACCACTTGTCTGTAAAAGAGATGATTGCTGCAATAGGCCTTAGAGACCGCAAAAACTTTATGGAATATTCACTTACACCCGCCATTAAAGAGGGGTTCGTTACTTTGCTATATCCTGACAAACCTCGTCACCCGCGTCAAAAATATCTGCTTACCGTTAAAGGCATGACTATATTTGGGTCACTCCGATAAAGTCTCTGAAAAACAGCCATAAATTGGCTACAGAGGGGGTACATTCAATGTGATATAGTCATGCACTCCACAATCATTTGTTCACAAGCATAAAGAAGTGTGCTACAGGTCCGTGCCCTGTACCCACACTGCCATCCTTGGCAGCAGCAATAATTGCACTATTGATATAATCCTTTGCCTTGTCTGCGGCATCGTTGAGAGAGAACCCGCGAGCCAGAAACGATGCAAAAGCAGAGGACATTGTACACCCTGTTCCGTGCGTATTTCTTGTGTTTATCCTCCTTGAATCCAAATGAAGAGTCTCCCCCGTTTGCGCATTATAGAAAATATCCACCAAACGCTCCTCTGTAAGATGTCCCGCCTTTAAAAGAACAGAGACTTTATTGTCAAAGCCTTGGGCAGAAGCCAAAGATGTAAGCGCCGCAGACAGCTCCTCCGCCGCAGAAGCCAACTCCTTCTGTCTGTCTAACTTACGACCAAGCAGAATCTCCGCCTCGGGTATATTGGGGGTGATAACCGTAGCCAACGGAAGCAATCTCTCCTTTAGCGCAGAAACAGCATCCTCATTGATGAGTCTGTCCCCGGATGTTGCCACCATCACAGGATCAATAACCAAATACTTAACCCTGTACTTTAACAGCTCTGTACGCACAGCCTCAATAACCTCAACACTGTGAAGCATTCCAATCTTGATTGCATCCGCTCCAATATCATCCAAAACCGCCTCTATCTGCCCTGTTACAATGTTTATTGGCAATGGAAACACATCCCTTACCCCAACCGTATTCTGCACAGTTACAGCAGTAATTGCAGAAGCCGCATAAGAACCTGTGGCTGAGATAGCTTTTATATCTGCCTGAATACCGGCTCCTCCGCCCGAATCACTGCCGGCTATTGTCAATACTCTCGCTAGTTTCATGTTCGATTTCATCTATTATCTCCCTTTTCCGTCCCGATAAATTGTCGGGAAACAAATTATCTTATTTTGCCAAAAAATGATTATATCCATTAAATGTTTCATTGAGCTTTACCCCGTTATCCATCCATGTAACAGACGGTTGAGTTCCTTTTTGCACCGGCGTTACATATCCAATCTCGTGCAGTTCCATACCTGTCAAACTCTTCAGAAGGGTTTTTACCGCATCTATCTCATACCTGTCTACAGTAAAAAGCAGCTCGTAATCCTCACCGCCGGATATAGCCAATTCTCTCAAATAGTGCTCACCTTTATCTCCAAAATATCCTCTGAGTTGAGACGAAACAGGCAACTTATCCACATCTATCACTGCAGACATATTACTCATCTTTAGTATATGCTGCAGATCAGATCCTATACCGTCTGAAATATCCATCATTGCATGAACGGCATCAAAACGGTTAAGTGCCCGCCCCTCGTTAAGTCTTGGCTTTGGCATATAGTGCCTGCCAAGCATATATTGCACCCGTGAGTCATTTGCGGCAAGATTATCCAATGCGTCTTTATCTTTTTCTGCAAGAACTATTTGCAAGCCTCCGGCAGAATCTCCAAGGGTTCCGGTTACGCAGATTATATCGCCCGGCTGAGCCATGGACCGCATCTTTGCCCTCTCATGCTCTACCTCCCCTGTTACGCCAATATTTATGACAAGATCACGTAAAGATTTGGTTGTGTCGCCACCCAAAAGCGGCACATTAAACTCCCTGCTTATTGCAAGGTATCCGTTCATAAACTCATCCAAATAGTCAAACGACACATTGGGAGGTACTGCAATTGAGAGAAACGTCCCCTTTGCAATACCACCCATTGCAGCAATATCGCTAAGGTTAACGGCCACACTTTTGTAACCAAGTTCGTATGCAGAGATCTTATCTCTAATAAAATGTACCCCCTCTGCAAGCAGGTCTGTGGTAAAAATAGAGTCTGTTGCGCCATCTTTGGCAAAGACAGCGCAATCATCCCCTATTCCTGTTACATTATTCTGTAGAAGCGGTTTGAACCTATTGGTAAAACTCTCAATAAACCCAAACTCGCCTATCTCCTTTAAACTCTTCATTTTTTCTAATAGCTATTTATTACACAAACAGCAACATGTTAAAAATTAGATAAAAAGTGCAAGTACAAGGCTTGCGAAGCTGAGCACACCGGAGTTTACTTATTGTAAATGAGGATATGCGAAGCAAGCGTAACACAGTAGTTGCCTTTTTAGCTAGTTTTTAGTATAGGCGTAAGACCAGAAATCATACTCCAGAACAGTAGATCTCTTGAAAATCTCCACCAGCTCCCGTCTCTGCTCCTCTGTTCTACTTGCAGCAAGAGTACAGCAGATATCAAGGTAGATTCTAACGCTCTCGTCAAAAAGTTCACTTGAATAACCGTCTATCCACTCTTCGTAAGGGTTTCCAGAAACAGATTTAAGCTGTTTACCAACCTCGGCATAAACCCAGAAACAGGCTAAATGCGCAACCGCAGCTTTGGCCGCATCACCTGTTGCTGTGAGCCTGTTCAGATGCTCTGTGTACTCCTTGCAAGCTGTTCCCATTGTATTCTTCTCCTCATCTGATACGGCATAGGCATGAAGTTTCTGCCTCAACGTTTCGTGCAACATGTTCTCAAACTCAACAGTCTCGTTGTAGAATCTTTTAAAATGCTCCTTGTAAGACGCCATCTCAGGCATAGCCCCCATTTTTAGCATATTTTCTCCAAATACCTTTAAGTAAAGTGTATCTTGAGCAAGGTAATATGTGAATTTTTCCGGCTTCAGAGTCCCTTTTTCGAGTTCTTTGAGGAACGGCATTGATATTATCTCATTATAGGTTGGAACTATGCTGCTCCAAGCTATATCTCTCCATGCGATCTTTGCTCCAACGCAACTTTCAAGCAGTTCTGCTGTTGCTCTGCCGGGTTCTTTGGCTGCCATTATCTCAGACACAACTGCTATTGCATCCGCTCCGGCATTCATTACATCCAATGCATTTTCTTTATGTATGCCGCCAATAGCGACAACAGGGTGTTTTGAGAATGATGCCACCATAGACAAGCCGTCTAATCCAAAGCCATCATTGGTATCTGTCTTTGTCGGGGTTCTAAAGACAGGTGATACTGCAATATAATCTATATCATAACTGTTTGCATCAACAGCCTGCTCCAATGTCTCAACAGAGAGCCCTATAATCTTTGACGGCCCCAGAATCCTGCGGGCTTCATCAACGGAACTGTCTGATTGTCCAACATGAACCCCCTCTGCATCGGCTGCAAGAGCAACATCTATCCTGTCATTTATGATAAGTGGAACATTGTACTGCTTTAGCATTCTGTGGAGTCTTTTTGCAAGGTATATAAACTCCTCGCTGCTACACTCTTTCTCTCTAAGCTGCACCATGCTCACTCCGTTCTCAACCGCCTCAAGGACAGTTTTTTCCAACAGGTTATCTGCCTTGCATTGATTGTCGGGAAGCGTAGTATCCAAGCCAAAGAAATGCCTGTCTGTAACCAAATACAAAGGTGTCTTGAACAGCCGCTCTGCCTTTTCTTTTGAAAAATAGTTGTCTGTGGCGTTGTAAAGCTCATCTAAGAAGTTAAGTTGCAGAGAGCCAGGGCCATTTGATTTTGCAGCAGCGGAATGGCCGGCAAGTCCCATAATGAACATTGCGTTGGTAGCGGCCTCAAGATAATCTTTATTTACGGCTGCGAATGCTCCGGTTATTGCAGATGCGCTGCAGCCCAATCCTGTAACCTTTGTCATCATTGGGGAGCCTATTGGAACAGTATTAACCGTCTCTCCATCTGTTATATAGTCTGTTGCTCCACTTATAGAGACAACTGCTCCTGTAAGTTTTGCCAAACGTTTTGCAGACTCAACAGCTGCATTGGATGATGCCGTACTGTCTACGCCTTTACTCTTTATCTCTTCGCTCTCCAAGACACCTACCTTCTTTCCGTTTTGTGCAAGGTACTTTGAATATGCCTGCTCCAACACCATTATCTCAGATCCGTTACCCCTTATTATGTTTGGCATACATTCACTCATTATGCGCACACAGCTTTCTGTCCTATAAGTTGTTGCTCCTGCTCCAACAGGGTCCAACACAACAGGGATGCCTCGTTTTACGGCATTTTTGCCTGCTATTATCATGGCATCTACCCAATCCGGGGTAAGTGTACCTATATTTATTACCAATGCCCCTGCCATTGAACTCATCTCAACCATCTCCTCTTTTGCATGGGCCATAACAGGAGAGGCTCCAATTGCGAGCAAAGCGTTTGCAGTATTGTTCATTACCACAAAATTGGTAATGTTATGAACTAAGGGCGCTACCTCTTTTATCTTTAACAGATCCCTTTTTAAAGCATTCGAGAAGCTGCCGAATATCCACTTTCATGCCGGCACTCCGTCAGCGTCTGCAAATGTATATAAAATTCTAACCAAAAATAGAGCCTAGCATAACAATTAGTATCACCACAGGTGCCACAAACCTTATGGTAAAATATGTGACGTTAAGGAACCATTTTTTAATCTTAAGGGTATTACCACTTGTAAGTTCATCCATAACATCTGAACGTTTCATGCGCCATCCCACAAAGATAACAATGAGGAGTCCACCTATTGTCATAAGATAATCGGATGAGAGCTTGTCGAACAGATCAAAAAAGTTAAGGCCAAATAGCTTAATATCAGATAAAACGCCTTGAGACAGGCAACATAGTAATGACAAAACCGTTATTCCGCTCAAAGATACTATCACAGCTTTTGTCCTTTTAAATTTAAGTTCCTCTACAAAGAATGCAACTATTATCTCCAATACAGAGATAGATGATGTAATTGCAGCCAAGAACAGCGACACGAAGAACAGAATTGCTACCAAAGTTACCTCTTTCCATAGTATCGTATTATAGTTTATTTGCTTTTGCTTTTGCTTTGGCTTTGGCTTTGGCTTTAGCTTTAGCTTTGGCTTTGGCTTTAGCTTTCTTTACCCTAAAAATAGCTAACGCTAACGCCAATGCTAACGCCTAATTATATGCAACATATTCACACCCTCTCAAAGACTAAAAACTCAAAGTCTATATCGTTCTCCTTGTCATGAATCTTTCCGCTCCTGCTCTCTATCTGCCATTTGTCGGGAAGAATAACAGGGAAAAAGGTATCTGCATCTTTGGCCTCTGCATATATTTTTGTTATGTATAGCCTCTGAGCATACGGGAAAGTTCGGTTATAGACCTCGCCGCCACCCACAACAAAATATTCCTCCTGCGATTCTTTTGCAATCTTTATAGCCTCATCTATAGAATGTTCCACTCTAAAAGATGTTCCGCTATCCGTCTTGATTGCGGGGGTTGGGATATTGCCTCTTGTAAGTACAATATTCTCTCTTTTTGGGAGTGGCCTGCCTATAGACTCGTATGTTTTCCTACCCATTATCACAGGGTGCCCCTGCGTTACACTCTTAAAATATTTAAGATCTTCCGAAATGTGCCACAAAAGCTCGTTATTACGTCCTATGGCATTATTCAAATCTGTGGCTACTATAATAGAAAGCATATATTATCATTTTATTTCATTGGAACATCACTCCACACATGGTTAACTGCGCAACACCCGGCTTCATAACTAAGTGTATAGCTGAAAGTTTATAGTGCTTAATGGTGCTTTTGCAGCAAATAAACCTAACATAAACGCAATTTGGCATTACACAGCAATAGGGGCCTTTATAGATGGATACGGGTTATAGTCAACCAACTTGAAATCTTCATATTTAAAATCGAATATAGATTTTTGATCCCCCTCTATAATCATCTTTGGCAATGATCTAGGTGTTCTGCCCAATTGTTCTTTAACCTGCTCAAAATGATTAAGATAAATATGGGTATCGCCAAGAGTGTGTACAAAATCTCCCGGCTGCAATCCCAATACTTTTGCAATCATCATTGTTAACAGGGCATACGATGCAATATTAAAGGGAACTCCCAAAAAGGTGTCTGCACTCCTTTGATACAACTGACAAGAGAGCCTCCCATCTGCAACATAAAACTGAAATAGTGAATGGCACGGAGGCAGAGCCATCTTCTCAATCTCCCCCACATTCCACGCAGATATGATAAGCCTTCTGGAATTTGGATTGTTTTTTAGCTGCTCCATAAGCTCAGAGAGCTGGTCTATCTCTCTTCCGTCTGCGGTTTTCCATCTACGCCACTGGGCACCGTAAACAGGTCCTAACTCGCCATTCTCGTCTGCCCACTCATCCCATATAGAAACTCCGTGATCATTAAGATATTTGATATTTGTATCCCCCTTAATGAACCAAAGAAGCTCGTAAATAATGGATTTAAGATGCAGTTTCTTTGTTGTAAGTAGCGGGAAACCCTCGCTGAGGTTAAATCTCATCTGATGCCCAAAGATGCTCTTTGTACCAACTCCCGTGCGGTCTCCTTTAACCACACCCTCATCCATTATCTTTTTTAAAAGGTCTAAATACTGTTTCATCTGCCGTATTGTTGTATCTCCACAAATTTAGTCACTTTTATCCAAAAAAAGCCCCATCTAAACCATTAATTAACAATATGGCATCTCCACCTTGTTTTGTGAGACCATATTTTCTTCATTTAGCGGCCTCCAATAAACGCCATACCTTAGCATAATTTGCAAACAAGTTTGCCATTCCGCGTTCGGTTTGCAGTTTATTTACTGCTACTTCTCTCTTTTACTTGATTATTACTCTTGGTCCTTTTAACATATTTGAGTTTGGACGAACCAAAATTGTAGGTAAACGAGAATGTTACTGCCCTAAAATGAATGTTCGCACAATTTATATAAGAAACATCCTTAATACGGGATTCTGCCTTCATCTTACTGTTATATAAAATATTGCGAGCAGTAACAGACACAATGTACCTGTTATTGAAAACCTTTTGTGCAACTGCATTAAATCCCAAATAATCGGAAGTTTTCATTGTTGGAACAACCGTAGGTGTTGCGTAGTTGCCGGAACATGCTATTATCCACTGTTTAGGCATATTCAACTGCAGTTTGGCCGTTAGTGCTGCATTATACGAGTTGGTTACACCATAAACAGAATATCTGTATTTCGTATAGTCAAAAGTTCCGTTAAGCCTCATTGTCAGCCATTTTTTATAATATCAAAACGGGTATCGGCATACAGCCGGACCTTATTGGAAGATCCTATATTGTCCAACGATATATAGATTTTATCACCCTCCTTATGGTAGACAACATCATAAATATTATTTGTTTACCTGCAAACCTTTAGCACCAACGGCAGATGGTCGCTCACTCCCCCTTGATAGACAGGGCCTACGTAGGTTCTGCGCGGCTTTAGGCCAAGATATTTTTTGTCGGGAAGCAGAAGATAGGGATGATTGAACAGTAACAGTTCATAACTAAGGCACTCCGTCTCCATAGAATCCAAAGAATTGCCAACTTTTGCACAATCTGCTCTCCATGGACTGTAAATGAAGCAGTTATCTATCATCTCCCACTTACCCTTGTACTTATAGCTGCCACCAACTTTCAAATCGCCAAATACTCCGGCCGGTTTAGCATCCACATTCCCAAAATCCACATTTGGTTGCGATGTATTAAAATCGCCACAGGCAATCACTATATGCTCCGGATGCCGTAAAATAACAGAATCGGCAAGTCTGTTGAGCAGTGCAGAGGCCGCCTCCCTCCTTCCCTGAGACCTTTTTCCCCCGCCCCGTTTAGAGGGCCAGTGATTCACAAAAACATGCAATGTATCCTCTGTGTTTTGCCTCCCGACAAATTTTGCATAAAGAATTTCCCTTGTGGCAAGGGTATCGTTTTGCGCAGATATAACCTTATGGAACTGAGTATTGAGCAACTTATAACTGTTTATATTATACAGTAGTGCCACATCCGAACCGCGCGGATCCGGCGAATCTTTGTGAACAATCCTGTATTGGGTTTGGTATTGCTTTAGTATAGTTCTGTCTAAGAGATGTTCCAACACATATCTGTTCTCAACCTCTGCAAAAGCTATTATATGAGGAAGGGTTTCATTGTCTGCAGCAGATAAAATCATCTTGGCTATATCATCTGCCTTTCTTGCAAACCTGTTGTAAGCCCACCTCTTCTCCCCTTGTGCGGTATATTCGGCATCATTGTATTGGCCGGACGGATATGGGTCATAGAAATTCTCTATATTCCAGAACATTAGTAATAATAACAACGCTTTTTCCATACCTTATTTAGTTTATAAGCTTTGGCATTTGCTTTATCTCCTCTCTTTACTCTCTTTACTTTCTTTACTCTCTTTACTCTCTTTACACTAAATCGCCAATGCCAACGCCAACGCTTTTCACTATAAACTCTCAACTATTAACTTTTATTTGGCCTTTACTCCCTCTACACTAAATCGCCAATGCCAACGCCAACGCATTTCACTATAAACTTTTACATGGCAAGGTAGTTACATATACAGTGTACAATTGGGTAAAATGTAATTATTTACGTAAAAGTTTTATTAATTTTGCGCACTTGTACCTGGTTTGAATCAAAGCCTTGGTAATGAAGTGATTTTTTAAATTAAAATATATAGAGATGGCATTAAAATGTGGAATTGTCGGACTTCCAAATGTAGGTAAATCAACACTTTTTAACTGTATAAGTTCTGGCAAGGCGCAATCTGCAAATTTTCCGTTCTGTACAATAGAGCCTAATATTGGCTCCACAATAGTACCGGACGACAGGCTTGCCGTACTTGAAAAATTGGTAAAACCGGGCAGAGTTGTTCCCGCTACAGTTGAGATTGTAGATATTGCAGGCCTCGTTAAGGGAGCCAGCAAAGGGGAGGGTCTTGGAAATCAGTTTTTGGCAAATATAAGGGAAACAGATGCAATACTTCATGTATTGAGATGTTTTGATGATCCTAATATTGTTCATGTAGACGGAAGCGTGGATCCTGTAAGGGATAAAGAGGTTATTGACACAGAGCTGCAACTTAAGGATTTGGAAACAATTGAGAACAGGATTAGCAAGGTTGCAAAACAGGCTCAGACAGGTGGTGACAAGGCCGCCAAAAAGATGTATGAGGTATTGGTAAAATATAAAGCGGCATTGGACCAAGGAAAATCAGCAAGGACCGTTACCTTTGATAATCCGGAAGATATAAAGATTGCTAAAGAGCTCATGCTTCTTACAAGCAAGCCTGTAATGTATGTATGCAATGTGGATGAAAACAGTGCAAAGGATGGCAATGAGTATGTTGAGCGCGTAAGAGAGGCTGTAAAGGATGAGAATGCGGAGATTTTAGTTATAGCGGCAAAAATTGAATCTGAAATTGCGGAGTTGGAGAGTTTTGAGGAGCGCAAGATGTTCCTTGAGGAGATTGGCTTGGAGAAATCGGGAGTTGAGCGTCTCATTAGAAGTGCCTACTCTCTGCTTAATCTTGAAACATTCTTTACTGCAGGGCCTATGGAGGTTAAGGCATGGAAATATAATAAAGGAGATAAAGCTCCAAAAACGGCCGGTGTTATCCATTCAGATTTTGAGAAGGGATTCATTAGGGCAGAGGTTATAAAATATGACGATTTTGTGCATTACGGCTCTGAGGCTGCCTGTCGTGCTGCCGGTAAACTTGGGGTTGAGGGAAAGGATTATGTTGTGCAGGATGGAGATATAATGCATTTCCTGTTTAATGTATAACAATTAGAACAGAATACTCCGAAAAGGGAAGAGGGTGATCGGAATTTCCGGTCACCCTCTTCCCTTTTTTTAAATTTTAAACCACTCTATTAGAAGAACTTGCTTCTATTATCCTTAATTTCAACTTTGCTAGACATTATACTAGGAATAATTCTAGAAATGTAGGCAAATTCTTGTGCCTTTTTCTGTTTGGCATCTGCCTCTGTATAGAACTCGCCAACCTCTTTATTCTTAATAACAAAGTAGTAAACACCAAAGTTTCCTACTACAGGCCCTACCAATGTATTCTCTTTTGCTGCTGCAATAGCACCAACAAACTTAGGATCCAACTGCTGTGAAACAGAAGCAAATGAGATTCCGCTTCTGTTAGAAACAGTTAAACCAAGCTTCTCTGCAACCTGCTCAAGTGAACCTGCACCTTCAACAGCTTTTTTAACCTCCTCGGCAACTTTCTTACCCTGTTTCTCAAAAGTCAATATCTGTCTTATCTGTGAAGCAACCTCCTTCTCAGATGCAATACCCTGCTCATGTTTAGCGGTTACACCTAATACAAGGAAACAGCTGCCGTTAGCAATATCAAACTCCTCTGTGTTAACAACACCCGGCTTATTATCGTTAACCCAACGTACAACCTCTCTCGCATCTGCAATGTTATTTATCTGTTTTGCTCTTGGATTAACTCCTCTTGCAGGAATTACAGCATAACCTTTCTCGTTTGCAGCCTGCCTGAATTTCTCAATTGAGCCTGCACCGGCAGATGCAAGATCCATTGCCTGCTGGCGATACTCATTACGTGTTCTATCGCTTGGAACAGACTCTTTAACCAACATTGCAACATTATACCTCTTTGCAAAGTTTTTGGCATCTTTAATCTTAACGATGTGAGTACCGTATGTTGTAGTTAATTTAAGGATCTCACCCTTCTTTGCCTTGAATATGCTTTCAAAACCCGGAATAGAGTATCTCTGTGTCATCCAGCCAAGATCTCCTGTCTCCTCTACATTAGGATTCTTGTCTGCAGAAAACTGTGCAGCAAGCTCTGCGAAAGATTTTCCTCCATTAATCTCATTAATAAGGCTGTCTGCTTTTTCTGCATTGTTACCCTGAAGCAGAATATGCTGTACAAATACAGAATCGGGCATATCCCTTACATCTGCAACCTTTGCAGCAATAAATAAATTGTCCTTTCTGAAATGAGGAAGGAAAGAGCCCGAAACGGCTGTTTTTGCAAATTCACCCAATTCGTCGCTAACTGATGCCAGCTCATTCTCTGTGAAATACATTTCGTTGTATGGCTGATCTGAATTTCTGGTTACAAAAGCCTTTAAATTTGTTGTAGTTTGGAATTCAGGTTCAAGAGCCTCTATCTCTTTTTCTGTCTTGTCTATATCCTCTCCGGACGGAACAACAACAAACTGAACATACTCAACATCGCTGCTGTTATCTACATTCTTGTAAAGTTCTTTGTGTTTGTTATAGTATGCACTAACTTCTGAATCAGATACTATAACTGTTGAATCCTGCTGAAAACCAAATGGTTTTACAACAAAGTCAACATCAAATGTAGTATTATTGTCGGCTAAAGCTCTCTTTACATCCAACGGGTTTACTACGCTACTCTTTTCAAGAAGAGATGCATATTTTGTAAAGAATCTTTCTGCCTTGGCCTGATCCTCTACATAATTCCAGTACTGTCTCAAACCGCCTGTCTGATCTTGCGGTATAGCTTGAATAAACTGAGCCACTTTTGCCGGATCAAATTCTCCTTTCTCATTTACAAAGTATTGCTGGTTTGCAAAAACAGGAGATACACTCTGCCCGTTTATCATGGCAACCATCTCTTCGTCACCAACTCTTACGCCTGCGGCCTGTATCTCAGGAATTAGAACTATTTCATTTATGAACTCCTGCCATGCAGCGTTGTTCATATTCTCCTGAGCCTGTTCATCCGCTCTTCCATAAATACCCTTTAAAGTCTCCAATTTTGAATTAAAATCCTCATAAGAGATAGTCGTTCCGTCTATCTTACCCATATTATTATCGGAAGATATAACCCTTGCAAGATCATCCCAATTGATGATAAATCCTACAAGCGCTATTCCTATTAGGATAGTAATGAACGCGCCCATTTTTACGCGTATTTTCTCTAGAACTGCCATTGTTTATATAAATTTAAAATATTTTCAAGTTTAGACCACACTATTTGGGAGGGGCGAAGTTAATAATTTTAATACAAAAAATAAAAAATAACCATCTAAATAGCTGTTATTCGCTTAATATTTTCAGACTTACCGTTTCAAGGCGGTTTTTAAATGTCTTAAGAACAGTAAATAGAAAGTTTTCTACTCGAACCTCCTCTTTCTCTTTTGGAATATTCTCGTTATAATAAGTTATAAGACCGCCCAATGTCTCATACTCATCGTTGTCGGGGAGCCCTATATCATATTTCTTGTTAATCTCTTTAACCTCTAATCTCGCAGCAAAGACATATTCGGAATCACTGATCTTTTTCTCTGTAAGTTCGTCTTTGTCTAACTCATCACTTATATCGCCAAAAATCTCCTCTATAAGATCCTCCATTGTAACTATTCCGCTCGTTCCACCCCACTCGTCTTTTATAACAGCTAACGGTTGTCTGTTTTTTATAAGATAGGCTAAAAGTGTCTGCGCCCTTGTCTGTTCATCTCTGAACACAACAGGTCTTATATATTGTCCTATGGTTTCTGCTTTTTTGTAGATAAGATCCTTTGAATGGACATATCCTATTATATTGTCTATATTCTCTTTATATACCGGAATACGCGAATACCCGGACTCTATAAACAACTCCAAAAGATTGTTTACAGGTTCCTCTGTATCTATAGCTGTAATCTCCGTTCTTGGAACCATACATTCCTTTACCTTAACTTCAGAGAAATTAAGAGCATTCTGGAAAATCTCAATATCGTTCTTATGTTCATCATCCTCTTTTTCATCTCCTGTAAGTTCCTCGGAAAGATCCATCAAGTCGCTCTTACCAAAGATATACATTCTATTGTTTTCCCTCTTCTTAAAGCCAAAAAGCCTTATTATCATAAACGACAGCTTATTGGTTATATATGTCAATGGATAAAAAAGATAATAAAAGAATATTGTGAGCCAGTACAGAGAGGAGAAAACGCTGTTGGGTGATACTTTCCCTAACATTTTTGGAAGAAATTCTGCTGTAACAAGCACAATCATTGTTGCAACTACCGTCTCTATAGCCAAAACACCTCCGAGATTAGTTGTTATATACTGCTCTATGAGCGGATTGAGAATTTTTGCAATGGCAATACCGTAGACAACTAAAGCTACGTTATTACCCATAAGCAGACATGAGACAAGCTCCTCGGGCTTTTGCAGGAACTTGTTCATTATCAAAGCATACCTCTTTCCTGCTTTTCTGTCTAATTCTATTCTCAATTTATTGCTGGAAAAGAATGATATTTCGTAAGCAGAAAAAAAAGCCGAAAACACTAATGATATTATTGTAATTATCCAGGGTGACATTGCTATCTTTTTATAGGACCTATTAAATTAACAGTATCTATATAACCTGTTTTAGTAGAATCGTTGTCAATTATACCATAACTATTAAACGGCCTTAAAATAATTGCATTCTTGGCCATTTCGTCGCTCTTCATCCCAAAACCTTGGAGGTAACCTTGCGGAGAGAACATCTTCACAAAGGAGTGTGTATATATTGTATGATCCATCTGGTTCCAATAAAGGGTATCAGTTTCCATTCTCTCACCCTTTATATAGTTATAAATCTTTACATTACCAGTAGCTTCCCACTGCTCTTTCCTTCCCTGTTTTGTATGTTTTGCTCTATCTGATCTTATCTTCGTCTCCAAATCCCCCTCTTTGGTATAACCATAAACATTAAATCCGGCAGGAAACAATTCAAAGGAGGAGGTATCGTTTGAATAGCTCTCCATAACATCCGCCTCCATCTGCATTACCACCCCTCCGTTCCTTGATTGTACTGCTATCATGTTTTTTATTACCTGACGCGGAGCCGAATTAAAGTCAATGGGATCTATCCCTTTGTCCTTGTTCTTACATGATACAAAGCCGGCGGTTGTTACAAAGATAACAGCCACCAGCTTTAAAAGAAATATGTTCGTTTTCACGCAGCTTTTCCTCGCCATGATATGATTAGTCTACGTTCTCTCTCCTTTCTACCTTCCTTACTTTCTCTACTTTCTAATATAGCCAACGCTAACGCCAATGCCAAAGCTAATTAACTATACACTATCAACTCAATTAAAGCAAAAGCCAACGCTAACGCCAATGCTAAACAGGCTTCTTTCAATAAGCCTATTTAATGGTTCTTACTGTAGTTGTTGCGTTAAGACCGCCGCAAGAAACAGAGTAAGAAGCACCATCTACAAGGTCATACATGAAAGCATCTGCTGCCTGTGGGAAATACTGTCTGTATTGACGCAAAAGTTTATCTGCCTCCTCACTAACAGATGGATCCAAAGCCTTTGCTCTATTTAGATAATCTGTTGCAACCCAGTATTTAGCACGTGATTCAATATCATTGCTTCCCTTACAGCTTGTAGCAACCCATATATTTGCTATAAGGAAGTTTGCTCTTGCAGCATGACTGTTATCTATCTCCATTGCCTCTCTTGCGTATGCAACAGCCTTTGCAGAACCTAACTTATTCTTATAAGTGTAAACTGCCAACTCCATAAGAAGTTCTGCCTTCTTGCTTGCTTCAATATCCTCATAATTAAGAGCCTCTTGCAACATCTCAATAGCCTTACCCTCTTCACCTTTACTTGCATACAACTTGTAAAGGTAGTAAGCACTGTTATATGAAGGCTCTAACTGATGCATCTTAACAACTGCAGAAAGATAAAGGTCTTCATTCATACACTCTCTGTCTGCAAGTACTTTAACAATAGTTTTTGCAAGTTCAAGATCCTCTTGATTAGCTTGGAATCTGGGTTCAAACACCTTTACCAAATTCTCGCAAGTTGCAACTCCGCTGTTGATAAAGAAATTCTCAAAAGCCTGATACGCACTCTTATTCTGATCAGATGGATCTGCATCTACCTTTTTCTGGAAAAGTTCAGAATATTTTGAGTAGTCGTTAAGAACATCCTCTGCAGATATTTTCTGCGCAATATAGAGATCCTTTGTACGTTCCATATATGTTACAAACAAAACAGAGTTTGCCTTATTTGCATTCATTGATATAACCTCTGCGATCATATCTCTTACCTTCTGATCATCTTTAACAAGATTAATATAATCAATAGCCTTGTTCTCTTTTGCCTTGAACGCATACTTAGGATAATATTCTGCACGGAGATCGTGCAGAATCATTATAGAATCTACACAATTCTGATACTCCGGAGTACCCGGTTTGTAACTTCTCATTATATATTTGAAAATCTTGTTACCATCCATAAGCATATTCTGGCTGGCTGTAGGAGGACAAGACTTCATTGCTTTCTGCCATAGCGGAGCAGCTTCCTTAAGATTATTCTGTTTAAAGAAATCTTTGTAAAAATTTAAAAAACTAACACAATTGGCACTATCTGCTCCAAATCTTCCTTGAGCATTCAACCCTATTGTTCCAACAATTGAAACAAGAGCCAATGTGATAAACAAGCGCATAGTTTTCATAAAAAAGATGTGATTTTATTAGTTATTTGTTATATTTCATTATTTTACAAAACTATTGATATCTGTATTTTACAAACCAAATATCATGAAGACTTATGTTTATTATAAACTTTATATATCTTTCCCTTACTAAATTATCCTTTATACTTCCCCTCTGCCCCAAATCTATTGAAAAATTGGCTGCATTATACCATCTATGAATAGGAAGCGATGTTCCAACCGTTACACCAAAACCTTTAACCTGTCTGTTGTTTACCTTAACGTATGATTCTTCGTAATAGGCCCCTATTCTATATGTAGCCCTCTTCATATAAGACTTTATATCATATTTATTTGGAATATATTCAAAACCTATATTATAGCTATTGGCTGCTACAGGTTTGAAATTTACGCCATTATATTCCGGTATATCTGATCCTTTCCAACTCTGGTGAGAAAAATCCGCACCTATCATCCATTTATCCCTCTTTCTAAGAGATACACCAAATCCAATCTCTGAAGGGATATGCAGGTTTGGATCCTTTATGGTATTATTAACAACCGTGTCCTGTGAAGACGAGCTATTGTCTGAAGCAATTACTTCTCTTTTCAAATCTCCTGTAAGTTTGGATTTCAGCCTATAAGTAACACCTGCTGTCAACTCCATTTTTTTTCCTATATTTGTAAAATACTGTAGACCTACCTGTGCAGAGTGTGAACTTACAGAATAATCCCATCTGTTAATAATATTCCTTACAGTTGTTGAAGTACCAAAATATATATTGCTGTACTTATCCAAGGAACCAAAATAGTAAACATATTGAGCACCTACAGAAAATTTCTTTAGAAAATTCAGTGCTCCTCCAATAAATAACTGGTTTATGCTTCCCTCTCCATACTTTTGGTACTGTATATCTCCATATTTAGATACAAGTTCATCATTGGTCTCTATAGCATTAAACTTATATCCAACATTACTATATGGTGTAATACCTACAATGAGAGCAGATTTTTTATAGATAGGTGCAGTAAAAATAACATTCTGCATATTAAAGGTGTTATATGCAGATTTTATATCTCCGTTTGAATTGTAAAAGTTCTGTTGGTTCAATCCAAAGTCCAACATAAAAGAAAGTGTATCTCTGGCTGTAATAGATGCCGGATTAAGATAATTGATAAACCTGTTATCTCTTACACCTATACCTATTCCACCCATTCCCCTGTTAAATGCCGTTCCTTGTCTTGCAATATCACCTATTCCAAAGAGAGAATAGGGGGTGTACGTTCCCAAAGCGTCTGTCGTCTGGCCGCTTAACCGAACACTTGCCGCAAAAACAGCAAGGATAAAGAGGATACCTTTAATTCTTATTGACATCTGCTGCATAATAATCTGCTATTAATCCTAGCCCTAAAAGCACTAAGTTTTTTATTACAAAAATCTTTCTTTTTAATTTACCGGCAAAATAAAGAGAATCCCCTCCGGTAAAGATTATTTTTCTGTCGGGATACTTATTCATATATCCATCCACTTCAAATATTAAGCCTAACTCAACACCTGCAGTAATAGCCCCACTCGTATTTATCCCTATATCGGGACAATCAACATCCGGCTCAATCAAAGGAAGACGTTTTGTAAAATGATTCAAAGCTCTCAGTCTTGTTTTAAAACCAAGAGAGATATTTCCACCTGCATAATACGCACCTTTATCTATAAAGTCTACTGTGAGAGCGGTTCCAAAATCAAACTTTATACAGTTATCATTAGGAAACATCATTGTAACAGCCAAAGCTCCCGCAAGTCTGTCTGCTCCAAGACCAATAGGCACAAAACCATATCTCATCTCCACCGGCAACTCCATATCATCCTTCACCACAACCAATTTATTGCAAATCTCTCTCAATCTGTCTTCAAAAAGAGGCATCTCATCCCTTACATTTGAGAATACTATAATATCTATAGAGGAGCCCTTAAAGAAATTTTTCCACTCCTTTACAAGAAAATCCAAGAAAAGATTAAGATTCTCTCCACTATCCTTATAAACCTGTACAAGCTCTCCCCTATAATGGAAGGCAGCTTTACAGTTAGAATTTCCCAAATCTATAAGTAAGTCAGCCACGTTTTTAAAATTCAAGGCTACAAATATAGTAATTATATCAATTCCATCTAACAAAGTTTTGTTTTTGCAATTTCTCTTTCAACTGTAAAACAATGTTATAAGCCATCTCTACATTTCCAACTTCGTTTGCTGTCATCATTAGTTTATTATTCTGCTCTTTAAGAACAAAAGCATTAAAACCTGAACTCACAACAGACAAAATCCCTTCAAAAACAGGAGAAGCATAGTAAGGGGATCTGCTATCATGTACAAAATAGACAAGCATCTTATTGTTTTTCAATACTATCCTTTCAAAACCAAGTTTTATTGCCTCTCTTCTCAATCTTACCACAAACATAAGTTGCCTTAACTGATACGGGAGCTCTCCAAACCTGTCTATAAGATTCTCTTCAAACTTTTTAAGGTCATCCTCCCTTAAAAGGGTATCAAGCTCCTTGTACAGTCTTATCTTCTCGGAAACCTGAGAGATATAGTTGTCGGGAATAAGAAGTTCCAAATCTGTATCTATAGTACAATCAGTTATATATTGGTCTGCAAGTTTTGTCTTTTCAACGGCCTCCTCAAACTCCTCACTATTCTTTTCACCCCTCGTCAAATCTATCTTTCTTGCCTTTTTTAACTCTTTTCTTCCCGACAAATCACTCTCCTCTCCCCCACTCTTAAGATACTCCTCTTGCTTAAGCTCCATAAACGCCTCCTCAAGAATACGCTGGTATGTTTCAAAACCCATATCCGCTATAAACCCGCTCTGCTCCCCACCAAGAAGATTACCGGCACCCCTTATATCCAAATCCTGCATTGCAATATTAAAACCGCTGCCAAGATCTGAGAAAGCCTCTATTGCACGTAACCTTCTTCTTGCATCATCTGATATTGAAACCATTGGAGGAACAATAAGATAACAGTATGCCTTCTGATTAGAACGCCCTACCCTACCTCTTAATTGATGCAGATCACTAAGTCCAAAATTTTGAGCCTGGTTTATTATAATAGTATTGGCATTAGGGACATCTATACCATTTTCAACTATTGTTGTTGCAACTAATACATCATAATCACCGGCCATAAAATCCAACACTATAGATTCAAGCTCCTTTGGTTCCATCTTACCATGTCCAACTGCCGTCTTTACACCCGGACATATCCTCTTGATTATATCCTCTATGGCAAGAATATCCTCAACTTTATTATGAACAAAGAATACCTGCCCACCCCTCTCAATCTCACTGGTTATTATCTCTCTTATAAGATCCTCGTCAAAATCTATTATCTCTGTCTGAACAGGCAACCTGTTAGGTGGAGGTGTGTTTATGATAGAGAGATCTCTTGCACCCAATAGTGAGAACTGAAGAGTTCTCGGTATAGGGGTGGCAGTTAAAGTAAGGGTATCTATAGACATCTTCATCTGTCTTAGTTTCTCCTTTGCAGCAACCCCAAACTTCTGCTCCTCGTCTATAATAAGCAGCCCCAAGTCTTTAAACTTTATCTCCTTGTTAAGCAGACGATGCGTACCTATTATTATATCTATCTTTCCATTGGCCAACTCATCACTTATAGCCTGTATCTCTTTTGCGCTCTTTAACCTGCTTAAATATTCAACTTTACAAGGAAAATCCTTTAGTCTTTTTAAAAAAGTCTTGTAATGCTGTAAAGCAAGAATTGTAGTAGGAACAAGTACGGCTACTTGCTTACTGTCTGCAACAGCCTTAAAAGCAGCCCTTACAGCTATTTCCGTCTTACCAAAACCTACATCACCGCAAACCAACCTGTCCATAGGACAATCCTTTTCCATATCCTCCTTAACTGCTTGAGTAGTTTTCAATTGATCCGGAGTATCCTCATATATAAAAGAGGCCTCAAGCTCGTTTTGCATATATGTGTCTGCAGAAAATGCAAAACCTTTTGCCTGTCTTCTCTCTGCATAAAGTTTTATAAGATCCCTTGCAATATCCTTAACCTTACTTTTAGTCTGAGTCTTGAGTTTTTCCCACGCTCCATTACCAAGTTTATAGATCTTTGGAGGAGTTCCATCCTTACTCTTAAACCTTGAAATTCTGTGAATACCGTGAATTGAGACAAATATCACATCATTATCCTTGTATATAAGTTTTATAGCCTCCTGAACCTTTCCATTAAGATTAGTCTTTACAAGCCCTCCAAAAACTCCTACACCATGATCTATATGAACAACATAATCCCCAATCTGAAAAGCACTAAGTTCATTTAGAGTAAGTTTCTCACTTCTTGCAACCTCTCTTTTTATCTTTATCTTGTGATATCGGTCGAATATCTGATGGTCTGTATATACGCATACTTTAGCTTTATTATCTATGAATCCTCCCGACAAAGCATATCTTAACTCCGCAAACCTTGGTACTTTACTAAGATCATCCTGCTCATTATGAGCAAATATACTACGTAATCTTTCAAACTGCTTTGGGTTATCTGAACTTATATATATAGAATAACCCTCATCTATCCTCCTTTTAAGATCTGACTCAAGCAGATTAAAATTCTTGTTAAAAGATGGTTGGGGAGAAACATTGAATATAACCTCCTCTGTATTATAACCCTGTACATCTTTATCATAATCTATTTCACCTATAATAATAAGCTTATTTTTATAAAAATCTTCAAAAAGTGATGAACTATTGCTCTTTGCAACGTCATCCATAAGTTTTATCTGATCCTTTACATAATCTATTGTATCAATCCATATATATGATTCGGTTTTACTTATGAAATCTGTAATAAAAACCTCATTCTTATGAGTATCAACCTCATTATCATATATATTAGGATAGATATCAATACTGTCAACATCTTTTATAGAGCGTTGGGTATTAATATCAAACTGTTTTATCACCTCTATCTCATCTCCAAAAAAATCTAACCTGTAAGGTTTGTCATCAGAAAAAGAGAAAAGATCTATAATACCACCCCTCACTGCATATTCACCCGGTTCACCAACAAAATCAACTCTATTAAAACCATATTCTGCAAGAGTTTCCTTTATAAAGTCATGGGAAAGTTTATCCCCCTTCCTTATCTTAAAAATAGAGTTATCCAACTCCACCTTATTCATAATCTTCTCATGTATAGCAGCCGGATACGTTACCAACACTATATAACTACTCTTAGAAGAACCATCTATAAAACTATTAAGAGCATTTATTGCAGCTGTTCTTTGTACTTTATGAGAGGAGTCGTTTATAGAACTTATCCTTGATACCGTTCCTTTTGAGGTAGGAAGATAAAAAACATCATCATCCCCCAACAATACATAAAGATCATTAGCAAACATCTGCGCCTGCTCCTTAGTATCTGCAATAATTAAATGAATACCGCTTATAACCGCACCGGATATAGCAAATGATTTAGAAGATGAGAATAATCCGTTAATTCTGACTATTTTAACGCATTTATCTTTTAAAGCTTTATTAATCTGTATTTGAGCAGGTTGCTCAAATAGAACGCCTTTTAAATCTGCATTTTCCATAACAGAATGCAAAATAAATATAGTTTTCAACAATATTCAAGAAAAAGCTGTTGAAAACTTATTAATAACACAGTTAACAACTAGTATTAACTATATTTTTTATTAGATAAAAAAGTAGTATATAAAATTATTCACTTTAATTACAATAATCAAACACCACAATTTATATAAACTTTTCAACATGGTTTATCAACTGTTAAATAAGTTAAAAGATATTGCAAAATATTTATAAACATCTGTTGATAAATATATATTATTCAAATAATTAAGTACGTATAAAACTGTTGATAAACATGTTTAATAAACAATACTAAAATGAAGTATATGTTAGTATTTAATTTTATCAACATATTAACACAGCAATAATAAAAACCAATAATTTTTAGATAAAAAATATATAATTTTGTATTGTAAGATGTTTTTTAATTTTGAATGTCTTATTATAGATTTTGGTATGATGCGAAGCGAGAATAATTTTAATCCACGGGAGGAGTCTAAATATTCTGATTCCGAATTAGAAGGTGTGATAAGACCTAAAGATTTTTCAAACTTTAGCGGACAGGCAAAAGTAATAAAGAATTTAAAAATTTTTGTTAAAGCTGCCGTAAAGAGAGGTGAATCCTTAGATCATGTCCTTTTACACGGTCCTCCCGGCTTAGGAAAGACAACATTAGCTAATATTATAGCTAATGAACTTGGTGTAAAGATGAAGATAACATCCGGTCCTGTATTAGATAAACCGGGTGACCTTGCCGGTCTTCTTACAAGTTTGGATGAGGGGGATGTTCTATTTATAGATGAGATACACAGGCTATCTCCGGTTGGTGAGGAATACTTGTATTCTGCAATGGAGGATTATAGAATAGATATAATGTTGGATAAAGGGCCCGGGGCAAGAAGTGTGCAGATCTCTCTTAATCCCTTTACATTAGTTGGGGCAACAACTCGGAGTGGAATGCTTACCTCACCTTTGAGAGCCAGATTTGGAATACAGTGTCATCTTGAATATTATGATGCGGCAGTTCTTGAGAAGATTATAAAGAGGAGTGCATTTATATTAAATATTCCTATAGATGATGAGGCTGCCATGGAGATTGCATTTAGAAGCAGAGGAACACCAAGGATAGCCAACTCTCTTCTTAGAAGAGTAAGGGATTTTGCTCAGGTGGAGGGGAACGGAACAATAGATATACATATAACAAAATATGCTCTCGATGCCTTGAATATAGATAAAAGAGGTTTGGATTTTATGGATAATAAACTACTTTCAACTATTATAGACAAATTTAAAGGGGGGCCTGTTGGTTTGAATACAATAGCAACAGCAATAGGAGAGGACTCGGGAACGGTTGAAGAGGTATATGAACCATTCCTTATAAAGGAGGGATTTATTCAGAGAACGCCAAGAGGAAGAGAGGTTACAGAATTGGCATATAAACATTTGGGAATATTATACAATAAAGATAACACACTATTTTAACTATTTTTTACTATGATTAAAAACCTATTTTTAAAGACTGTTCTTTGTATATCATTATTTTTAATAGTATACACTCCTGCAGATTCCTGTACCTCTGCAATCTTTACAAGTAAAGTAAACAAGGATGGCAAACCTGTAATGTGGAAACATAGGGATACCGGAGAGGAGAATAATAGAATAGAGTATTTCAAAGGTCCAAAATACAGTTTCTATGCTTTGGTAAATTCACCTTTGGTAACAAAAGGGGGCAAAAGATCTTTTGAGGCTTGGAGCGGCTCAAACGATGCAGGTTTCTGCATAATGAATACAGCTTCATATAACCTTAAAAATGACAATATACCAGATTCAAAAATGGATAATGAGGGAACACTCATGTTTAAGGCACTTGGAAGATGCAAGAATCTCGCAGATTTTGAAAAATTACTCGATACTCTTAAAAGACCTATGGGGGTTGAGACAAATTTTGGTGTTATAGACAGTGAAGGTGGAGCAGCGTATTATGAGGTGAATAATACAAGCTGGACAAAAATAGATGTAAATGATCCAAAGATAGCACCTCAGGGATATTTGGTATACACAAACCATTCTTATACCGGTAGAAAAGATGAAGGAATGGGATATATAAGATATACAACAGCAGATAATATAATAAAGAAGAGAATTGCAAGGGGCGGTGATATAACTCCTCGTTGGATTTTAGACAACTTATCACGTTCATTTTATCATTCTCTTTTGGATATTGATCTAAAAGAGGAGGCAGTAAAGAATAATGGGTTGGAGTGGTTTATAGATCAAGATTTTATTCCTCGTAAATCGAGTACAGCAGTAGTTGTTTTCCATGGCAGTGAGAATCCTTTGATGTGGACAGTTTTAGGTTATCCGCCTGCAGCTGTTGCCGTGCCTTTATGTGTAAAAGCAGGGGAGGAGGGGATTCCATCTTTTATGAAGTCTTCTATTAAAGTTCCCGACAATGCGAAAGATGGTTTTGATAAGAAAGATAAAAGGTTGAATGCTCCTATATGTGACCTTTCTTTGCAGGCTAAAAGAGCAATTTTTCCTGTAAAAAGGGGTAATGGTAATAAATATTTTAATTTTTCTCTTTTATGGAATATAGAGAAAACAGGTTGGATTCAGCGTATAAAACCTGTAGAAGATTACATATTTAGCGAAGCTGAAAAGATTGATTGGAATAAAAAAGGGAATATACACTCAGAATATTATTCATCTGTATGGGAGAAGGTAAAAGAGTTATATGAATAAAAAATGAGGGCCCACAGCCCTCATTTTTATTAAATTTTATTTTGCTTCTATTTTAAGATCTTGTATAGAAAGATTACTACCATCAGAATATCCGTCTGCAACAATCTTAACAGCCTTAACAGCTTTTAATGGTTTTATAACAGCAATATTATCTGTAAAAATTTCCCCTCTTTTAAAATTTAAACCATCGTATGAATACTCGATATGTCCGTCTGTAAGGCCATACGCAGTAATATTAGGAATACCAACCTCTATAGTTATTTTAGAACATTCTACAGGCTCTGTAAAACTGTATAAAACCCAATCTCCATTACCTATATTCCTTTTACTTCTTGAATATGTATTAAAATTGTAATCTTCTGCATTAGATAAAGGAAACTTTGGATTTGCCTCATAACTTGCAGTAACTTTTACATTTGGTTTAATATAATCTGTCTTAATGTTGGAAGCTTTTACCGTTATGCTTTTTAAAATATCTTTATAAAAGGATGCAAATCTAAAATTATTAGGTTCATATGTTACAATATCACCCGTATAAACAGGTGAATTACAAGTAGGTTCGCTACCATCCGATGTGTATCTTACCACCATCCAATCATATGGCAGATCTACTTTTAATGTATGATTTTCATAAACAACATTAGGATAAGGAACTCTAAAAGCTATTCCCATATTAAACATCCTTTCATAATGCTTTTTAGATAATCTCTTGTTAAAATCTTCCCATTTTCTTAAAGATTGATTAGTCCATCCTATTTCTGCTAAGGCAGCGTTTCTTGGCCAGGTCTGATATTCAAGAAATCTTGCAGGTCTGTTTAGAAGTTCGCACCATAAACCGCTTTGAGGTCCAAGTATATATTTTTCCTCATCTTTTGTAACACCAAGAGTACTAATTGGATCAAAGCTATATGCCTTCTCTGAACTTATAACAGAAGCCCAGTTGTGACCTCTCTCTATAGGGGTATATTTCATATCAAAATAGAGATATTGGCACACTTGAGTCACAACATTAATACCCTTTGCGGCAGCCTCTTTTCCCTTTTTGGCACTATTCCAAGCGTATGCGATGGAATTGTCGGGAAGATCATTAACAGCAACAATCTCATCCCATCCGGCCATATTCTTGCCATATTTCTTTATAATCTTTCCAACCCGCTCCATAAAGTAGTTTTGCAGTTCTGGTTCTGACTTTATCCCTTTTTCTTTCATTAAAGCCTGACAATGAGGACATTCCTTCCAAATACTGAAATTAACTTCATCACCACCTATATGAATTATTTTGCTTGGAAAAAGAGCTGCAATCTCTTTTATTATATCGTCTATCATCTTAAAATTGCTCTTATCTGCCTTTCCAACACACCATGCGTTAAATGCCTCTCCATTAACACTTTCTGTATAATTTGCTATATCACATCTCATCTGAGGATATGTTGCAACAATAGACTTGCTGTGCCCCGGCATGTCTATCTCCGGGATAATATCAATGTTTCTGTCAGCTGCATATTTTATTATATCCTTAATTTCATTCTGTGTATAGTAACCACCATATCTCTTATTACCAGAACCGTATGCAGGAAGAAGAACCTCTCCTGGACCTCTCCAAGCCCCTTTTTCTGTAAGAAGAGGATATTTTTTTATCTCTACTCTCCACCCGTTGTCATCTATGAGATGCCAATGAAACTTGTTTATCTTGTGGTATGCAAGCCAGTCTAAAATTTTGTAGATTACATCTGTTCCAAAGAAGGTTCTGGATACATCTAACATAAACCCCCTATAATGGAATCTTGGA
>SAMEA104315437__coassemble_304_pt1 | contig 30484 bp, 28 predicted proteins | sample SAMEA104315437__metabat2_low_PE_020 | metagenome-assembled genome bin SAMEA104315437 (sample SAMEA104315437) | gut metagenome | biome: Monkey gut; feature: monkey-associated habitat; material: faeces | place: China | collected 2013
TTCCATGAATGGTGAGAGCCTTGATTCCCACATCCTGCAACCTCTCTGCAAGCTCCACGATTATCTTACTGTCGTCATCCCAGCCCAGCCTTGTCTTTACCGTCACAGGCAATTTCACTGCATCCACTATGCTCTTGGTAATCTCAACCATCTTGTCGGGGAAGCGCATCATACCGCTACCGGCCCCTCTACCGGCTATCTTGTTTACAGGACATCCAAAGTTTATATCTATGACATCCGGCCCAGCCCCTCCTGCTATTTCAGCGGCATTCTCCGCCATTTTAGCAGCCTCTACCATAGCCTCAGGGATATGGCCGTATATCTGTATACCAACAGGTTTCTCGTAATCGTACGTCACGAGCTTCCTCAGTGCCTTTTCCGCATCACGTATCAGACCATCTGAGGGGACAAACTCTGTGTACATCATATCAGCCCCGAACTCCTTGCAGATATATCTGAATGACGGGTCTGTCACATCCTCCATTGGGGCTAAAAACAGCGGCTTTTCTCCCAAATCTATATCACCAATCCTCATATTTACTACAGATAATTTACAGCCGCAAATTTATAAAAAAAGGGGGACTTTACGGTAGTAGCTTACATGTAGCATAAGAAGCTCTTTGAGAGATAAAAAAGAAGGACCAAAAGCATTCCTCGTGGTCCTTCATTTTGTCTTACTTAGGAGATAAACTCTCCCAAAAATGTAGTTTATGTAATTATTAGATTAAACATGTAGCAATTGTTATACTAATAATTTTGTAGTTATAAGTTTTAGTTTTTACCGTAATTACTTAGGTTTTAAGTAGCCAATTTTATTATAAAATTTCATAAAACCGCAACACAAAGAATCTGTTGCCGCTTTAAGCTTACCCACAAAATTAAACTTTCCCTAACCGATAACAATAAAACAACAGCGACAATTCCATTAAATAACGCGACAATAACAGTTACGACAAGTTTTAGAGGAGTTCACTAATATTGTCGTACTAATCTGTAGAATCTGCACCCTCCTCCATAACTATCTTTCTGTAATGAGACGGTGGCATCCCATACTTATCCCTAAAGAGACGTTGAAATGTTCTTGGAGTACCAAAGCCACACATACCTACGATATCCTTTAAAGGCAATATGCTATTAGATGAGAGAAGCTGCCTTGAATAGTCCAACCTGCATATATTTATATATTCGGTAACAGTAAATCCATTAGTTTCTTTTATAGCCTCGCTTAAAGCTCTTTCATTAATATTTAAAGCTTTTGCAAGCTTCTCCCTGTTGAACGCAGGATTCTTGAAAGGGTGGTTTTCGCGCATATACAACTCTACCCTCTCCATAATCTCTTGGTTGGAAATAGGGGTGATATTGTTGCGTATATTACGGACACACTCTTCATGCTCTTGAAGCATAATGTTGCCGGCACGTTTGTCATACTCCTCAAGACGACTTACTATAACCTTATTATAAGCCTTTAATTTTCTTGAGTTGACTATATACAGGGTTAGCAAAAGGCTTATCAATATAATTATAATAGATGCAAACCTAAGATAAATTGTTTTATCATGACTCTCATCCTCTGCCTTTTCCACCTGATATTGTATACGCAGTTCATCCAACTGCCTTATATTCTCCGCTCTTAGCAAAGAATCGTTTCCCCTAATGTAGCTCTTAAACAGCTCTATACTCTCCTGCGAATGACCGCTTCTTGAGAGCAGTTCTGCTTTTACAAGCAGATCCCTTAAATAAAACGGATAGTAATAGCTGTGCGTATTAAGCAGAGTATCTACAATAGCTATGGCCTCATCATATTTGTGCTCCCGTTGCAACAATAAACACTTTGCAGCATAATAATGCTCGTATGCATTTGCAGGAAAGTTAGGACGAATATAATTAGCGGCTTCATTCAGCATCATCTTTGCAGGCTCCATGTTTCCCATTGACAGTTGTGCCATCGCCTTAAGAGACAGATATGTAACATCATAGTGCCCTGTAGGCTCTTCCCAACCTTTATTCTTCCAATAATTCAACATATCTCCGTAAAAGTCTGCATAAAAATCTGCAGTTTTATAATCTTTAAGCTCCATGCAGGTCATAATGAGCCATTCGCATAAACTCTGTGCTGTTGAGTAGGTTTTCATGTCTGTCTTATATGACGGACAGACTTTAAGTCCCTCCTTAAGGGTGGAGAAAGCCTTCTCAAACAGGCTCATTTTATAGAATATCTGGCCTTGAACTCTTAATGCAATAGCACCACCTAACGGGTGTTCCAACTCCATTGCCAACAGATACATATTAGCAGCCTCTTTCTGCGCAGCATCATAGAATTTGTTGTCAAACAGCCAATCGATATAGATGTTACACACAATAAAGTAGTAGCTCCTCTGCTTTGTATTATACAGAAAATCGAGTGCTATTTTAATTTCATTTTCTATGATTCCATCTATATTGTCTGTTTTCTCGGAATCTTGCATATTGCTAAGAGACTGTATATAGAAAACATACGCACTGCCTGTTGCAGCAGTATCATTTGTCTCCTTTGCAGCCTGCAACATCTTTTTCCAATTTGCAGGAGATCCGGAATCATGTGCTTTTTTAAACAAGGAATCCAAATATCCGGGCAAGGGATCAACACCATCGGCTAAAGCAGCCGTGGAATTAGTGCACAAAAAGAATAACGCAACAAAGAGTTGCACTATACATTTGTTATAATGGAACATCATAATAAAATCTACTACGCTACCTGCTGCAAAGATAAGAAGTTACAAAAGAATAGCTGAATTTTATTTTATAAATTAGTGTTTTATCCCGCAGCTACGTAAAAATATTATGCAACATAATATCCTTATTAAAAAAGTAGATACATTTGCAAAATCTATTTACAATGATTTACGCAGAGATATGTCTAATAAAGAGATTAAGAGGGTAGCAGTACTCACATCGGGAGGAGATTCTCCCGGAATGAATGCCGCAATAAGGGCGGTTGTAAGGACAGCAATATTCAAAGGACTTGAATGTGTTGGTGTTATGAAGGGCTACAGCGGTCTTATAAACAGAGAGTTTATGACCATGCAGAGCCACTCGGTGTCAAAGATTCTCCAGCACGGAGGCACAATATTAAAATCAAGCAGGTGCCCCGAATTTAAAGACAAGAAATACAGGCAGATTGCAATAGACAACATGAGGGGCTGCGGCATAGATGCTCTTGTTGTTATTGGTGGAGACGGCTCGTTCCGGGGTGCACACCTTTTGGCAACAGAGTTTGATTTTCCTGTAGTGGGAATACCGGGCACAATAGACAACGACATATATGGAACAGACTATACCATAGGCTTTGATACTGCCATAAACACTGCTGTATGGGCAATAGACAAGATTAAGGATACCGCAGATTCTCACAATCTGGTATTCTTTGTAGAGGTTATGGGCAGGGATGCAGGTTTTATTGGGTTATACACCTCTTTAGGTACCGGCGCAGAGGCAACTCTTATTCCGGAGGTGCATCCCGACATAGATTCTCTTTGTCAATACCTTAACAACGAGCGACGTAAGAACAAGACAAGCGGGGTTGTAATAGTCTCTGAGGGTGGTATATACGGCTCCGCCATGGAGGTCGCAGCAAAGGTTAAGGAAATTCTACCTGATTACGAGACACGCGTTACCACACTTGGTCATATCCAACGCGGCGGCTCTCCCTCTTGCATGGACAGGGTTTTGGCAAGCATTCTTGGATATCAATCTATTGAAGCCCTTTTGGCCGGCAAGAGCGATGTTATGGTAGGTCAGATAAACAATGAGGTTGCATTTACCCCTTTTGAGAAGGCTTGTAGCAAGCACAATCAGATTAATGAGTTGTGGTATAAGATCTCCCACATAGTATCATTATAAAAAAAGATGGCTAATAGCCATCTTTTTTTATAATGATACTATTAAAAATTAGTCATTTAAACTAAACCTATAGAACCCGGTAACCCTAACTTCAGGATCCACGCTCTTAAGATACTCCTTAACTGAGATCTTGCCGTCCTTTACAAAAGTCTGCTCTTCAAGAGTACTCTCTTTAAAGAACTTGGCCAAACGTCCTTGAGCAATGTTCTTAATCATCTGCTCAGGAAGGTTAGCTGCTTTCTCAGCTGCAACTTTGGTTTTAATGTCTCTTATCTCCTGAGCCTGAGCCTCGGTGATATTACCTTTCATTATACCCTCGTTGATATGCTCTTCGTTCTCGGCAATGTAAAGGTTGAAACCTGCTTTCTTAAGGGCAGCCTCAACAGCCTTTTTAACCTGCTCCTCTTTGGTCTTTTCAACAGCAATCTCCAACTCCTTGTCTATTACGCTCTGAGGACAATCCTCCTTGCTTACTGAAACAGGAGCCATTGCAGTAATCTGCATTGCTATCTCTTTAGCTGCATGCTCATCTATAGGTTTGCTAAAACCTACTATGGTAGCAACTTTGCCGTTCATGTGAATATATGTTCCAATGTACGGAGCCTCTATCTTACCATAGAATGGGATAGCGTGTTTCTCACCGCTCTTGCCTGTCTGCTGTGTAATAGCCTCTTCAATGGTAGCACCATTGAAAGGTGTTGCCATAAGGGCTGCCATATCTGCAGGCATATTCTCAAGAGCTGCATTAGCTATACCGTTTGCAAGAGCCTGGAAATCTGCATTTTTTGCAACAAAGTCTGTTTCGCAGCCAAGGCATACAAGTACGCCCTTTGTGTGGTCTGCATTGGTAAGTGCTATTACAGAACCCTCAGAAGTCTCTCTGTCTGAACGCTTTGCTGCAACTAACTTACCTTTCTCGCGGATGATCTCCTGTGCTCTCTCGTAATCGCCGTTAGCTTCCACAAGAGCTTTTTTGCAGTCCATCATACCGGCTCCGGTCATCTGACGTAGTTTCGCTACGTCTGCTGCTTTAATATCCATTGTAAAAAAATTTAATTCGTTAATAAATTACTCTGCTTTAGCCTCTGTTGCAGGTGCAGCCTCTACGGGAGCCTCCTCTTTTGGAGCAACATTCTTACGAGGACGTACCTTCTTGCCTACAGGTGCCTCACCCTCTTTGTTCTCAGCTGAAGCCTGTACCTCTTTCTCCTTCTCTTTCTCAATTCTTCTCTCCTGAAGTCCCTCTGTAACAGCGTCGCAAAGGGTTCCCACAATTAGAGAGATAGATTTTGCAGCATCATCATTTGCAGGGATTACATAATCTATAGGTGTAGGATCGCAGCAGGTATCAACCATTGCAATAACAGGTATATTAAGACGATTAGCCTCTTTTACGGCATTCATCTCTTTCTGAACGTCAACTACAAACAGAGCAGATGGTAGTCTGTTAAGGTCTGCAATTGAGCCGAGGTTCTTCTCTAATTTTGCTCTCTGACGTGTAATCTGAAGTTTCTCTCTCTTTGCAAGAGTGTCAAATGTTCCGTCTGAGATCATCTTATCTATGGTGTTCATCTTCTTCACCGCCTTACGAATAGTAGGGAAGTTTGTAAGCATTCCACCAGGCCATCTCTCTGTAACGTATGGCATTCCGGCAGCTTTAGCCTTCTCTGCAACAATATCTTTAGCCTGCTTCTTTGTAGCAACGAAAAGGATCTTTCTTCCTGCTTTTGCAAGCTGTTTCATCATGTTTGCAGCCTCGTCAATTTTAACTGCTGTTTTGTGAAGGTCAATGATATGGATTCCGTTTTTCTCCATAAAGATGTAAGGAGCCATCTTAGGATTCCATTTTCTCTTTAAGTGACCAAAGTGAGAACCGGCCTCTAATAGGGCCTCAAAATTTGTTCTTGGCATTTTTTTGATTTTTGTGAAACTGCCTTATAGTTTTCGCAGTTTCTGTTAATAACTCATTATCAATTCCATAGTGTAGCTGCCAAATTTAGGCAGGTCATTGGAATTTTTCGCAGCCGAACAAGCATCAAGTAGTTAATATGCTTCCCGACAACCAATTTTTTGTCGGGAAGCGGATTAAATCTTTTTGCTTTAAATTCTGGCTGTGCAAAAAAAGCAACGATAGTAAAATACTAACGTTTGCTGAACTGGAAGCGTCTACGTGCACCAGGCTGGCCCGGTTTCTTTCTCTCAACCTCACGAGAGTCGCGGGTTAAGAAGCCGGCAGCTTTAAGCTGTGAACGATAAGCCTCTCTGTCAATCTCGCATAGGGCGCGTGAAATTGCAAGTCTCAAAGCCTCTGCCTGACCTTTGATTCCACCTCCTACAAGATTTACTTTAATGTCATAGTTTGCAGCTGTACCTGTAAGTTCAAGAGGCTGCTTAACAATGAACTGAAGAGTTGCCTGAGGGAAATATGCAGCCAACTCCTTCCCGTTAATGGTAATGTTACCATTGCCGGATTTAACATAAACGCGGGCAACCGCTGCTTTACGTCTTCCTAATGCATTAATCAATTCCATAGCTGTTAAATCTCATTAAGGGTGATTACTCTTGGCTGCTGAGCCTCGTGAGGATGCTCACTGCCTGCATAAACATAAACATTACGGAACAGATCTGCGCCAAGTCTGTTTTTAGGAAGCATTCCTTTAATAGCATGCTCCAACACAGCTATTGGTTTACGTTTCAAAAGCTCTTTTGGAGTTGCGAAACGCTGTCCACCGGGATAACCGGTATGTCTGACATAAACTTTTTCTGTCAACTTCTTGCCTGTTAGGCGCACTTTGTCTGCATTGATGATAATAACGTTGTCACCGCAGTCTACGTGTGGGGTGAAGTTGGCTTTCTCTTTGCCTCTGAGTACCATTGCTACTCTCGAAGCAAGACGGCCTAAGACTACATTTGTAGCATCAATAAGCAACCATTCTTTTGTAACAGTCTGCTTATTAGCCGAGATTGTCTTGTAACTTTGATAATCCACTGTACTGATTGTTAAGTTGTTAATACTTATTTTATTGTTGCGATCAACAAAACTTTGGGCACATACGCACCCAAAGGGCTGCAAATGTAGCAATTATTTTGATTTTCACAAAGATAATTTCCTACCCTACTTTAAATTTTCCCTCACATCATCTAAAAAGGCCCTCATTCGCGCGGTATCTCGTTCTTCAACTATACTTAACATCTGTTTAAGTTTTTTTGTGATCTTTTCCAACTGTTCAGGTGTGTTGGGGTTAAACAGAATCTCTGTTAGAAGGTAGTCATCTTCGCCAAGCAACCCTCGCGCAATAGCAAGATGCTTTTTAAATGTGGTTCCAGGCACCTCCTGATGCTTCATTATTGAGGCAAACACAAGGGTGGATGCAAATGGTATTGACAGCGAATAAGCAACCACCTCGTCATGTTCTTTAAAAGTATACTCTCTTACATTAAGTTTTAGTGTTCCAAACAGCTCTTTAAAGAAGGCCACACCTTGCGGGTCTGTTCCTCTACCGGCAATACTGCAACCTGTTTGGTTAGCAGTTGGTACTACCTCATTTGCAGGCTGTCTTATTATTATGGCATTTTCGCTTTGTAAATTGCCCAAGTTAGCAAAGGTGGGGCCGAACATAGGGTGTACAGATGCGTATCTAAAGCCGCTGTTTTCATAAAACTCTTGTAGCCCTGTCTTTACAGAAGCTATATCTGAAATAATGCAATCTTGCGGGAGGTACGGTAAAAGTTCGTTAAACGCACTAATAGTCTCCGATAGTGTAACGCAATTTATAAGCAATTGCGGCTTGAAACCTGCAATCTCTTCTAACGAGGTAAATCTATAACAGTTGTATATGAAACGCATCTTCAACGGATTGGATTCCATTACAGCCACCTCATGCTTAAAACTCAAAAGGTCTGTAAAGAATGAGCCCATCTTGCCGGCTCCTAACACAAGTATTCTCATATATATCACCCTTATAGCTCCAACTGAATCTTTACAGACTCCTCATGTATGGTCTTCATTATATGATTTACAAATTCTTCGCTCAACTCTAATTTATTCCCCACCTTTGAACGGTTGGAGAGCAGTTGGTTATACCTTCCGCTCTGCAGCACAGGCATACCGTGCTCCTTCTTGTAATTTCCAATCTTGCGTGAAACGGCCATGCGCTTTGCCAACAGTGTAAGTAGCTCCTCATCAAGCTCATCTATATTTGCTCTCCACGATTCCAAATCCTCTGTAACCGCCGCATTCTCCCTAATTACCAAATGTTTTAGTATAAAGCCCAAGGCATCAGGGGTTACCTGCTGCGCAGCATCGCTCAGTGCCAAATCCGGAGAGCAGTGCGATTCTATTATAAGGCCATCAAAACTAAGATCCATTGACTGCTGAGACAAAGGGGCAATAAGCTCCCTGCATCCCCCCATGTGGCTTGGGTCACAAAAAATTGTAAGATTGGGAAATCTTCTTCTGAGCTCAATGGGAATAGACCAAAGGGGAATATTCCTATAGAGTTTTTTCTCGTACGAACTAAAGCCCCTGTGGATGACGCCCAAGTTTTTTATTCCCGCATTATACAATCTCTCCAATGCACCTATCCAAAGTTCAATATCTGGGTTCACAGGATTCTTTACAAGGACAGGAATATCCGCCCCCTTTAGAGAATCGGCAAGCTCCTGCATCGCAAAAGGATTCGTTACGGTCCTCGCACCTATCCAGACCAAATCCACACCGCCTTTTACAACCTCAAGCACGTGTGCCGGTGTTGCAACCTCAGTTGCCAACAGCATACCTGTCTTCTCCTTAACCTCTTTCAGCCAAGGTATTGCAGCAGCTCCAACTCCTTCAAATCCGCCAGGTTTTGTGCGTGGTTTCCATACTCCTGCCCTAAAAATCCTTACCCCTTGCGCGGCAAGCTCCAAAGCCGTCTTCAAAACCTGTTCACGGCTCTCGGCACTGCATGGGCCTGCTATTACAAGCGGCCTTTTATCGCAGTCAATACCTTTTATATCTAATTTTTGAATATCCATTTTAAATCTCCCTACCTTATTAAAACTTCGCCGCATAACACAACCGGTTATATGTCGGGAAGCAAAATTACCAATTATATTTTTATTTGTTACAAATTCCAATTACTTGGAAAACATTTATTTTCTAACAGTTTTCCACTCTGCTGAGCGCATTGCAAAGCATCTCATTGTCGCAGCAGAGCGATATGCGCATATAGTTGTTGCCATTGCTGCCAAAAATGGCACCAGGAGCCAAAAATACACCACACTTATAAAGCAGCTTGTCACACAACTGTTTGGAGATTGGTTCGCAGCTACTTTCGCTGCTCCCTCCTACTATCTTTCCCCAAAGGAACAGTCCCGTCTGCCTGTCATCTACCCTTCATCCCACAGCCTCCAATATGGCACGAGCCACCACTCTTCTGCCGGCATAGACCTCATTCATCTGTTCATACCAACTGCGAGGAAGCATAAGAGCCTCTGCTGCTGCTATTTGTATTGGCCTAAACATACCCGAATCCATATTGCTCTTTACCCTAAGAATCCACTCTACAAATTTTGAATTAGACGCTAACATTCCAATTCGCCACCCAGGCATATTAGATGCCTTGCTCAAGAATTAAGTTCAATACAGCACTCTTTTGCACCATCTACACTAAGTATACTAAGAGGATTATCATTAAGGATAAAGCTGTACGGGTTGTCATGGCAGATTATTATGTTCCATTTTCTACCAAAAGCAACAATCTTCTCAAACAGTTCACGACTTGCCGGTGCCCCTGTTGGCATATTCGGATAGTTGCACCACATTAGCTTTACGGCATCTAAGTTTATTATCCCCATTCTATGGCATTTTTCAAGAGAATCAAAATCCGGCCACCAACCATTATCCTCTACCAATGAATAGTTTATAATATTTGCGCCAACCAATTTGCTTGCGCCTGTATAGGTTGGATAACCGGGATTTGGCACCAACACTCCATCACCTTTATTTAAAAACGCCATTGAGATATGCATTATCCCCTCTTTACTTCCCATTAAAGGGAGCACCTCGCTGTTTGGATTGAGTTCCACTCCATACCATCTTTTATACCATTCTGCAAAAGCCCCTCTCAATTCAGGTATACCAATATATGGCTGGTAACCATGAGCATTACTCTTATGGGACTCCCTGCAAAGCGACTCAACAACATTATCGTGCGGAGGAAGATCGGGGCTTCCTATGCCAAGATTTATAATATCATGTTCCTCTGCTCTCATGGCAGCAATCTCCTTTAGCTTTACAGAAAAATAATACTCCGCAACTTTTGAGATTCTGTCTGCAGGTTTAAAATCAAACCTTTTCATTGTAAATGTATTATAGATTAGAAATTCCTTGAATTGCAACATTATTCATAAACTGTATATTGGCGATGGCCTTGGCTTTGGCTTTGGCGTTGGCGTTGGCGTTGGCCTTAAAGATTAATTTAAGCTAAAGCAAATGCAAAAGCTAAAGCTGATCTATAAACCACAAACTAATTTATTTAATGCAAAAGCATCATTTGGTACTACAAAAAAAGCCCCCGCTTAACAAGCAGGAGCTTCAATATCTTTTCAAACGAACCGTTCATTTTTCTACATCAAACTCCTGCTCTTATCTTATGATAAAAGTAAAAGTAAAAAAAGAAGAAAAATGAAAATGTTCTGTTCATTGTTTTCAATTTAGTAACCTTAAAAAAAAACTTGGTAATCTTTAATTGTCTTTTCGGTCTATATTTCTTTTCTCAAAAATACTGATAAACCTTTACCAACTTATTTTTTAACGCTTACTTAACGTTGCAAAGGTAGACCTTTTCATGTTTGATGTTACATTATTCATGCACTTTGAAACATAAACTTAACCTAAACGTTCAATTTCGTTTCTTTATAGTATCTTTGCGACTTTACAAAAACTCGCTATGACCAATGGTAAATATGCTTAAATTCGCCGACACACTTACAGAACTGCTGGTAAACAATATTCCGGCAGACAAGGCTGTTTTCATTATAGCAGATTCAAATGTAAGTCATATAATAGAACAGATAAAAACTCTCATTATCAACAATCTACTACCAACATCGGAGGTAATAGACATCTTTACAGGAGAGAACAACAAGACAATGTTCACCATAGAGAAGCTCGTTGGAAGACTTATGGAGAGAGGTGCAGACAGAAACTGCTTCATTGTAGGAGTCGGCGGCGGAATTACCACAGACATAGTTGGATTTACAGCCAGCATATACAAAAGAGGTGTGGATTTTGGGTTTATTCCAACCACTCTGCTTGCACAGACAGATGCCTCGATAGGCGGCAAAAACGGTGTTAATTTCAACGGCTACAAAAACATACTTGGAGTAATCAACCAACCAAAATGGATTGGCATAACTCCGGAAGTTTTAAGATCTCTTCACCCAAGGGAGTTTAGGGCCGGCATTGCAGAGATGCTTAAGACATTCATCATATATGACAGGGAATCATACAACAGGGCTGTCTCATACTTTTCAACAATAAACAATATAGTCAAAGAGAGCGGAAGCATCATTGATCCGTCTACCGGTAAAATATTCAACGAAGAGGAGCTTACAGCACTGATAAAGATTTGCGCCGGACACAAACTTGCCGTTGTAGAGAAGGATGAGTTTGAGACGGGCGAAAGGAGGGTGCTTAACCTTGGCCATACCTTTGCCCATGCCATAGAGAAGGAGTTTAATTATCCCGACAACGGATTTCCGGAGATCATGCACGGCGAGGCTGTGGCATTAGGGGTAATAATGGCATCTAAACTTGCAGGCAACAGCAGTTTTACAGAGAAGATAACAGAAGACTACCGCAACTGCGGATTCCCTACAACAATGGAGGAGTTTGTAAACGAGGCTGTAAAGAGAGGCCGAGCGGAAAAGGCAACCACTGTAAACAGCAAAAGGATAATTTCTCACATAAAGAACGACAAAAAGATAGAAGGTGGAAAGCTCCACCTTATCCTGCCTTATGGATTTAATGATGTGAGAGATATAATGGTCCCCATAGTGGATTTGGACAACATTGTCACATCCTTAAATTAAGCGTTGGCTTTGGCCTTAATTTAGTTGAGAGTGTATAGTTTATAGAGTAAATATGAAGAACTAACTTTTTTAAGGCTATCAACTAATTAACTTACTATAAACTATAAACTAATATGGCTTTGGCGTTAGCTGAGTTCATAGTACCTAATGATGTTTTTGTACAAAATGATAAAGAAATAACATATTATTAAAAACAGTAATGAACCACTTGTCTATCGGCGGAAGAGCGGTTACCAAAAGCAAAGGCTAAAGCCTATAAACTATAAACTATTTTAGTAACCCACAATAAACAAAAAATGTCTTTTTATGATCTGCATAAGTATAAGGGAGCAGAACTTTGAAAAATGCAAAGAGATATTGGCCGGCAACCAAAGGTGTGGCCGGCTCTCTGAGCTTAGAGGCGATCTGTGCGGATTCAGCACCTCTCAAGTTGAAGAGCTGGCATCTCTCAACCCCAATTTAATCATAACATGCAGGAGCAACAGAGCCGGTGGCAGCAAAACAGAAAAAGAGGCGCTTGAACTCATAACTGCAGCCATAAGGCATGGAGCTAAATATGCAGACATAGAGATAGAGGCTTCGCAAGACCACTTAGAATACATAAAGGCTTATGCCGTTGCCAACAGTTGCAAGCTTATAATATCATATCATAACTTTACAGGAACCCCATCTTTAGACGAACTTTTCCAGATACGCACACTCTGCGAAAGGAAGGGGGCAGCTGTTGTTAAGATTGTAACAACAGCACACACCACAGAGGATGCCATGCGGGTTCTTTCTCTATACAACTTTCACAAAGATGGCCATACCGTTCCGCTTATAGCCTTTGCCATGGGTGAAGCCGGCAGATTTACAAGGCTTAGTTGTCTTAGCCTTGGATCTCCGTTTACATACTGCAGCATAGATGGAGCAGAAACAGCCCCCGGGCAGTACAGTGCAGATGAGGCAGAGCAGATATTGAATCCCGCGAGCTATCCGTATCTGTTCAATCCTCAGCTTCCAAACAAATCCGCCACACCGGCAGGTATACGTATCCCCTGCTCCAAGAGCATCTCTCAAAGAGCCATCATAGCAGCGGCATTGTCAAACGGCACAACAACGCTCCTCAACTATACCTCCTGCAACGATTCGGAAGCGGCAATATCTGCCATTACAGCATTAGGATGCAGGGTTGAACGCATCAATGAAGACGATAAAGCGTATGGAGAATCTTCCAAGACATTAAAGATTTTCTCCCCGGGAGCCTTTAGCCTATGCAAAGGTACAGAGGGTAATAATATTGAACTTAATATTGGAGAATCCGGATTACTTACCAGATTGCTCATGCCGTTATCTGCAATTATTGCCCGGAGCACAGGGAAAAGGGTAACATTAAATGGTAGAGGATCTATCTTGAACAGAGACCTGTCCGAATCTGTGAACATATTAAAGTCATGCGGTATAAAGTACTCTAACACAGTTAGTAATAGCAAAAAGACAACACTGCCTATAACCATTGAAAGCGGTTTTTTCTCTGCAGCAGCTGTCAATATGGACAACGCGGTTTGCAATGCAGGAGCACCAAATAAAATTGTCATAAACGGAGCCTGCAGTTCTCAGACAATATCCGGGATACTTATGGCTTTGCCATTGCAAAAGGGGAATATAGTTGTACATGTAGAAAACCCGGCCAGTGTACCATACCTTGATTTAACCGTTGAGGTATTAAAAAAATTCTCTGTCGTTTGTAAGAAAACAACCAAAGACAAGGATATTGAATTTGCAATTGCAGGCAATCAGGAATATACTCCATGTGAGTACAGATTGGCCGCGGATTGGAGTTCTGCGGCATATTTTAAAGTTTTACAGACTCTTGGGGCGAATATTAATATTGCAGGAATCTCTTTTGGCAGCAATCAGGCAGATGAAGCCATCGCAAATGTCTGCAATATCTGCAGTAGACGTACAAATGATACAAGGCAGCTGAGCCATTTTAACTTTGATGCAACGGATTGTCCGGATCTCTTTCCTGTTTTATCTGTTCTTGCACTGTTCTGCAACGGCACCTCTACAATAAAAGGGGTACACAGACTTGCAGAGAAGGAGAGCAACCGTGCCGAGTCCATCTGCAGCGAGCTGCTAAAGACAGGGGTGAAAATATACATTGAGAATGATTCACTTATAATTGAAGGAGACAGCAAACGCCTCAACAAAGAGGGGTGGGACACAAAGCGGTTGGCCTGCACACCGTTGCTGTTTGATACACATAACGACCACCGAATAGCCATGAGTCTCATTGTCCTCTCCTGCAAACTGCCTGTACCGGTAAGGCTCAACAACATAAAATGTATTGAGAAGTCGTTTCCTCGGTTTATAGATCTTATTAAGACTGTTTTGCATCCAAAATAAAAAACTACATTACCATGTTCACAGTTTTAGGGTTAATATTCTGCGGCATATTTGCCGGTTATATTTTAAGGAAGGTGAGCTGCCTGCAGCATCTTTCAAAGGGAATCTCGATAACCATATATCTTCTGCTGTTCTTTCTTGGAATATCTGTTGGCGCAAACAATGAGGTCATATCCAACCTCCCTACACTTGGTGGAAACGCCCTTTTTATATCAACAATGGCTGTTGCAGGAAGCTGTATAGCGGCGAAATTTGTCTATATGTTGTTCTTTAAGAGAGAGGAGGGCGTTGGCGAAGAGAAGGGCTTTGGCGTTGGCGAAGAGAAGGGCTTTGGCGTTGGCGTTGAAAAGGGTAGAGAGAGTAGAGAAAGTGTTGGAGAAGAGGAGGGCGTTAGCTTTGGCGTTGGCGTTGAAAAGGGAAACGAGAACGTTGGTGGGAGTGCAATGATGGGTAGTATAAAGGTGGTAGTATTTTTTATATTAGGGGCTTTGCTTGGCTATCTTCTATTAAATTATGCTACGCTTCCGGCACCACTGGCAAACGGGTCTGTCACTCAATGGGTACTCTATCTGCTTATGATACAGGTTGGGGCGAGCATAGGAAGTGACAAGAACCTCAAGGAGATACTAAAGGCCATAAGGCCAAAGATGCTCCTTATCCCTCTTGGAACAATTGTCGGGACCCTTATCTTTACTGCTATTGCGGCTCTCTTTATCTCAAAATGGGGATTTTTTGACAGCATGGCCATTGGCAGCGGCTTTGCATACTATTCGCTTTCCTCCATACTTATTACGCAACTCACAGAACCCTCCGTTGGAATACAGATGGCTACCCAGCTTGGAACTGTAGCACTTCTAGCCAATATATTGCGCGAAATTTACGGTCTGCTTGGGGCTCCACTGTTCTATAGATATTTTGGTATTTTTGCCCCTATCTGCGTAGGGGGAGCCACAACCATGGATACCACTTTACCAATAATTACCTCTGTGTGCGGAAAAAATTTGGCATTTATTTCAATTTTCCACGGAATATTAGTGGATTTTTCTGTACCTTTACTCGTCTCATTTTTCTGCTCAATATAGTGCCGTTAAGAGAGACCGTCTCTTTTTTACCGAGCCTTGACAGGGAGTGATTTTTAAGGATTAATCTAACATCTAACATAAAGATACGATGAACAAAGAACTTTGTAACACAGACAAGCCTACGCTATTTGTGCTCGCTGCCGGAATGGGCAGCAGATATGGTGGTTTAAAGCAGTTGGACGGTGTTGGTCCAAATGGCGAAACTATAATGGACTACTCTATTTTTGATGCTATAAGGGCAGGTTTCGGAAAGGTCGTTTTTGCAATAAGGAGAGATTTTGAGCAGGATTTCAGGGAGAAGATCCTCTCTAAATACAAGGATCATATACCTGTAGAGATTGTTTTTCAGGGTCTCGACAAACTTCCCGAGCCGTTCAAGGTACCGGAAGGAAGAGAGAAGCCTTGGGGCACCAACCATGCTGTTCTAATGGGAAAAGAGGTTATCAATGAGCCGTTTGCAGTAATCAATGCAGATGATTTCTATGGCAAAGAGGGGTTTGAAGCTCTTGCAGAGGAGTTGGTTAGGATGAACGGAAAAAAGAATGAGTACTGTATGGTTGGGTACAGGGTTGGAAATACACTGTCTGATAGCGGTACCGTGGCAAGGGGTGTATGTGTAAAGAACCGCAACGGGTACCTTACAGAGGTGGTTGAGCGGACAAAGGTTATGCGTGTAGACGGTATCCCATGCTATAAAGATGACAACGACGAATGGGTTATGTTAGAGGAGAATACCCCTGTATCCATGAATATGTGGGGCTTTACTCCGGACTATTTTGAACATTCAGAGAAGATGTTCGTTGACTTTCTCAAAGAGAGCGGCAACGAGCTTAAATCCGAGTTCTTTATCCCTACCGTTGTAAGCCGTCTTATTGAGGATGGAATATCAAAGGTGAAGGTCCTTGACACAGATGCAAAATGGTTTGGCGTAACATACGCTTCGGACAAACAGGGGGTAATGGACAAAATTAAAGAGCTTGTAGATGCCGGCGTTTATCCACAGAAACTTGATTTTAAAAACTAATTGATATTACTATGAGAGTTGGAATTTTAAAATTTACCGCAATTTGCGGTTTGTTGCTATTTGGAGCTTTATCTCTTAATGCCCAGAAAAAAGGTGCTGCTAAAATTGAAACTACTGTTTTGGAGGCAGCTACTCCAGAAGAGATGGGTATGGACTCAAAAAAATTGCAGAGAGTGGATGATATTATAAATGCTGCAATTGGGAAAAAAGAGATTCCCGGAGCTGTAATCGCGGTTGTAAAGGATGGTAAAATGGTATATAAAAAGGCTTACGGCAACAAGTCTGTATATCCTTCTGTTGAGAAGATGACAGAAAATACCGTATTCGACTTAGCCTCATGCAGCAAGTGTGTTGGAACAACATTAAGTATGATGCACCTATTGGAAGAGGGTGGATTTAGGCTTATAGACAGGGTTGATATGTATATTCCCGGTTTTCAGCCTTATGTAGACCCAAAGACAGGAGAGAAGGTGAATATTAGAATTATAGACCTTTTAACACACTCATCCGGTCTCCCTCCATACGTTCAACCGGATGTTGTAATAAAGGAGAAGGGTGCTGCAGACCCTGATTCCCTTATGAGCTATATCTGCACCATGAAGCGTGTGTACAAGCCTACTACAGACTTCCAGTACAGCTGTCTTAACTTCATTACCCTGCAGAATGTGCTTCAGAACATAACCGGCAAGAAGTTGGAGGATTATGCACAGGAGAATATCTTTGACAAGATGGGACTTACCTCAACCTGCTATAATCCTTTGAATAAAAAAGACAAAGCATACATAGAGCGCATTGCTCCAACAGAGAAACAGCCTGATGGCTCTGTACTTAAAGGTGTTGTACATGATCCTCTCGCACGTATAATGAATCATGGCAATTCCGGTAATGCAGGCGTCTTCTCTACAGCAGACGACCTTGCCGTTATTGCAGCTGCCCTTATGAACGGCGGAACATACAAAGACAAGAATCTTCTTGGCAGACTCACGGTTGAAACAATGACACGCGTACCGGAAGAGACCAAAGCTCTTGGACGTTCTCTTGGATGGGACAACTACTCTCCATACGCATCTTGCAACGGTAACATCTTTGATCCTGTAAGGACATACGGGCATACAGGTTATACAGGCACCTCTATTGTTATAGATCCTGTTGCCAAATGTGCTGTTATCCTTTTGACACATCGTGTACACCCTGAGGATAAGGGTGGGGTTGTAAGGTTGAGGTCATTGGTTAGTAATGTAGTAGCCTCCTCTATTAATTAATAAAAACCAAATAAAAAGGCAACTGCTGCGTTACACTCAACTTTTCAATCCTCACGTACCTTAAGTACGCTCCGGTATGAAAAGCTTCGCAAGCCTTGCATTTGCACTTTTTATTTGATTTTCAACACTATATAATATATAATCTTATGAACTCTTACGGCAACAAATTTAGAATTTCTGTTTTTGGAGAATCTCACGGACAGATGATAGGTGTAGTCATAGATGGCACCCCTGCCGGGATTCCCCTGTCTGCCGATGATTTTTTAGAAGATCTTGAGCGCAGAAAAAGCGGTAGAAAAGGGACTACCACCCGGTACGAAGATGATTTTCCTGAGATAATGTCCGGGGTATCCGGCGGACACACCACAGGTGCTCCAATCTGTATTATCTTTAGAAACAGTAATGCACGGAGCAAGGATTACTCAACATTCAGAGATGTTCCACGCCCCGGGCATGCCGATTTCGCTGCATACAAGAAGTTTCACGGCTTTAATGACATTAAGGGCGGAGGGCACTTCTCAGGTAGACTTACTCTAACTTTGGTTGCCGCAGGAGTTATAGCAAAAAAGATAATCTCACCTATTAGCATAGAGGCCCGTCTTACCAAATTAGGCGGTGAACCTGCAGATTGGGAGAGCGGTGTTTCCAATGTCATAACAGGGGTTAAGGGGGTTGAAAGACTTCCTTACAACTGGGACAGGATTCTTGATAGAGCTATTATGGAGGGTGACTCTGTTGGCGGCATAATAGAGTGCTGCTGCAACAATGTCCCTGTAGGATTAGGGGAACCTTTCTTTGACTCTTTGGAGTCTCAGATATCACATCTTGCCTTTTCTGTTCCTGCCGTAAGAGGTATTGAGTTTGGAGACGGTTTTGCAGCTGCAGCAATGAGGGGCAGCGAGCACAATGACCCTTTCATAGACAAGGAGGGGCACACTGCAAAGAATGGAGCAGGCGGTATTAACGGAGGCATCTCCAACGGCAATCCAATTCTATTTAGAGTTGCAATCAAGCCTACATCCAGCATAGCAAAGCCTCAGCAGACCTACAATTTTGCAACAGACAAGATAGCAGACTTCTCCGCACCGGGAAGACACGATGCCTGCATTGCTCTAAGGTGTCCTGTAATCCTTGAGTCTGTAGCCGCCATTGTTTTGGCAAACAATATTTATGAGGGCGTCTAAGAATTTTTAGTCGCCCCATAAATATCTCTAATTCATCTGCAGTAACATATCTCACAAAACATATAGTAGTATGAATCTGCATATAATACCCTGCCACTGTCTCTCAACTGCTGCTCGATTAGTCTTACGGCAGGTACAAAGAGCTTGTCCTCAATCATGCAGTGTGATGCAAGGTCTTGTTCACACATAATTATATCCAACAACACCTCATTCAGAAGATAATTGTTTGCATTTTCGCGTGGCTTTTCGGGACAATATCGTATGATTATATCCTTCAACTCATTTAGTTTGCTGCCTATTGCAGCATGTTTGCCTGTAAATGCAGAGATAGTGTATTTACGGCAACTACAGTGGATATATAGTTGCCAAATGCAAATATTTTAAAGACAAATATTCTGCCAATGAGACAATTGTCATATCCAATAACAATGACAGAACCGTTAATATAACATTAGATTCAAAGATTTGGGGGAAAATCAGTATTTCCAACGCTCAAGTGAATGAGAAGATGGGAACATGCCCCATTGCCGGAAACGGTACGGCTAAGATGGGTATGGGCGAAAAGAAATCATGGTAAAGAATCCCGGAAAGGAGAATGGGGAGATTATCTATGTGCCGGAACTGTAAGGCAACAGTGAAGGCGTTGGCTTTAGCTTTGGCTTTTGACTTCCTTAATTTTACTTCCTTAATTTTACTTTCAATATTTCTTCTATTAACTCAAAAACTGTCCATACGTCATAAACTATAAACAATGCGCTTAATAATATGATTGCCACTATAAAGTGATTGTTATAGGCCGTTAATCCTCTAAAGATGTAACCCGAAAGAGGGGGTGCCAATGCAATAATTGATATTGTATATAGCGGTATATTCTCTTTCGGGTTGCAATGTTTCATGGCTGAATATCTTATTCTTTAGAGCACTCCCAGACTACAAAACCGTAATCCTCAAATGGTATTGTAAGGTAGCCGTTCTTTATAACTTCTTCGTATGGTTCCTTTAGGGGTTTTAAAGAATACATACCTAAACATGAATTATCATATATTTCCAATAAAGATCCATCCGAACATTTGACAATCCTTTTTACAGCAACTGTACTATCATTTTTAAACTTAAGAATTAGATATCTACCTCTCTTATTCCCAATCCTTGTAGTGTCAAACTGCAAATCAGGTGTATCAGATAAATAATAAGAACTTTCTTCACTGTGCTTATGATATTTACGCTGATTTTCGCTACTCACATCCAATTGAACTTTACCATTTTTACGAAACGTATATATAAAATATCCACCTGGACCACATATCTTAGTGTGAACAGATAGCCAATGGTGTTTAGTCAAATCTTCTGAAGTACAGTTTTTTGTACCAAGTTCTACAGGTATTCGTTTTGAAAAAATTTTATCCAAAGAATCCGCGCTTACTCTCTCCGAATAATAGTTTATAGGGTCGCCTATTATTGTTTGGGCATTACCTCCTTTGGCCATAATAAATGCAATAGCAAATACTATGACAATTAGTTCCTTTCTCATCATATTACTGCATTATTTATCTTTATTATCTGTTATTACATATACATAATTTCCACTTGTGATATTTTCCCCGCCCTCTTTTAGTGAATTGGATTCCGGATCCATATAAATTAGTGTACCATCCGGGTAATATCCAACTATTACAATATTATGCCTTATATTTTCTCCGCCACACATGGAAACCATTACTAAATATCCCGTTAATTTACAAATATTTAGAAGGCTATATCACTTTTAAAATACCTAAAATTATCGGAAAGAGAATGATAAAAGGAAAAACATCTGCGTTAATCATCTAAAAATGTAACCCGAAAGAGGGGATGCCAATGCAATAACTGATATTGCATATAGCGGTATATTCTCTTTCGGGCTGCAATGTTTTATGGCTGAATATCTTATTCTTTAGAACACTCCCAAAATACAAAACCGTAATCCTCAAATGGTATTGTAAGATAGCCGTTCTTTATTACATCCTCATATGGTTCCTTTAGGGGTTTATATGAATATACTGTAAAAAATTGATTACCTAAAATTTGTATCAATGTGCCATCTATACATTTTACAATTTTACTTATTGATGACGGCTTAAGGTCATATTTTTTACCCGTAATAAGAAACTTACCACTTTTATTACCAATTTTTGTCGTGTCAAATTGCAAATCCGGTATTTCTGACAAATAATAATACCCCTTTGTAGTGTGTGGTATGCTACCGGCACTCAAATCTACAGTCATTTCTCCATTTTCATAAAATGTATAAATGACATATCCTTTATGGAATAGTGATGACCAATTATGTACCCAATGGTATTCTGTAAGATCGCCTAATGCACAATCTCTTACTTCAAATCCTTCCGGGATCCTTTTCAGCAAGATTTGTTCCAAAGAATCAGCATTCATTTTTTGAGCATAATAGTAATTATACCCAAACAGGCTGGAATCTTTATCCTTATTTTGGGCACTAACTACCGCAAACGAAGAGATTGTAATAAGCGTAAGTAACAGTAATTTCTTCATAATATCAATTATTTTAGATGAATTTTCACCATTTGCAAGTAATGAAAGGGTGGATTCTACTGCTGCCATTGTTTCCTCGGAATCGTACTTCACACACGAAATAATGTTTGATACATAGTAACCAACTCTGTAACAAAGCGATGTTTGCCGTCCTGCGGATAAAACATTGCAGCCCTCATTGCAAAGTCTCTTGAAAGTGGAATCTCAAAGGTGGTGAATCTGTCATTCTCGGCAGAGATGAATCTGTCCCATACAGGGACAAGATTTCCACCGGATAAAATATCATCTGCTTTAGTTTCCGGAGGCATCAACAGCTGCGGCATGCTTAAATCCGTAGCATTCCCCTCAAAATAGGAACGAGCCTCATCAACAGCCGAATTGAGATTATGTTTGTCTCCGTCAAACCTTTCATGAGAGCAGGAGTGGAACGCAAGGATTGCCATAAGGCAAAGAATGGGTAAGAGTCCTTTAGTCATAAAAATGTTTTTTAATGTGAATAATATGGGACACTGTGCCTAAATGGGACAACGGATACTACCGGCACTTTTTACGTGTGCTATCGCAAAATTAAATATTATTATTGCAAAAGCAAATATGATGTAAATATTGCGAAAGTTGGGCTCTTTGTCTGGAAGCAAAGTAAAAAATATTTTATACATTTGTGGCCGAATCTTCAGGGCAGGGTGAAAGTCCCTACTGGCGGTATAGTCCGCGACCCCATTTTATAGCCGATGCTATAAATTCAAAATTTAATAGGGATAGGGTTTTCAAGGCTTGCGAAAGCTTTTAAAATATATATTCCTTATTAAAGTTTTAGAAGTTTAGAAAAAAGTGCAAATGCAAAGTTTATAAAACTTTTTAATAAGCTTATAAAATGGGCTGACTCGTTGAAACTACGAGACCAACAGTTAAAGTCTGGATGAAAGAAGTGACAAAAAATGAGGTAGTGGCAATAGCCATATCCTTGTTTGGCTACGAACATATTCTTTAAAAGAATTGTTTGACTTATTACCCTGGGTTCATTTTTTATTTATTTATTAATTAATTCAAAAAATGAAACCAAAAAAAATCTCACCGCTAATAGCGTTGCTATTAGTGTCTTGTATGCTTCCGCAAAATCTGTTGGGAAGCAAATTAAAATTAATTGATGTTAATAATTTAACTGCACCTGCCATAGAGAGAGACAGTTTGGTAACGGATACTACCAACAGAGCTATTCTCCTCAACGAGATTACTTTATGGGCAAACATGAAAAACAGTAACAGATCTCCTATGAGGTTAAAGTCCATAACCGCAGCAGAGATAGCGGTAAGTTCGGCAGGTAGGACATTTCCGGAGCTGCTAAGAGAGATTCCGGGGGTATATTCCACAAGTGAATCGGGCAGTTACGGCGATGCCAAACTGAATGTAAGGGGTTACAAGCAGGAGAATATCTCTGTACTGTTGAACGGCATTCCCATTACGGGACTTGTAAGCGGAAGCATGTATTGGAACAACTGGATGGGGTTGTCAGATGCCACCGCTCAGATTCAGCTGCAGAAGGGGATTGGCGGCTCCATGATTGCAGACAACTCCGTGGGGGGAACAGTGAATATTATTACCAAGAGCCCCTCTGAGAAGGCCTCTGCAATTGCTGCATTCAGCGTTACCGGGAGCGGTACGAAAAAGGTGAACATGGAGATTGGTAGTGGAAAGCTAAAAAAGGGATGGGCTTTCTCTTTAATGGGTTCGTATGTGTGGGGCAAAGGATGGGTTGAGATGACAGATGTAAAATCGTGGGCCTATATGGCAAGTGTGAGCAAGCAGATTGGCAAAAAACACAGCTTCCTGTTTACAGCATTAGGTTCGCCCGAGAAGCACGAGCAGAGGAATACAAGGCTCACATTAAGCGAAATAGAGCAGTATGGAAGAGGTTACAACAAGAACTGGGGCTACTACACAGACGAAAACGGCAATAGGTATGCGAGGACGGTTGGCAAGAACAACTACTTTAAGCCATATTTTACTCTCAATCATTCATACAAGACAACCGTTGGAAACGGTATCCCATTGCAGGTGAACAGCGCACTCTATTTTGCTACGGCAAAGGGTGGCGGATATTGGGCAGAAAGCAAGGGGAAGAGGATTGTGGCGTACCAAAAGGATGGACATATAGATTGGGACGCGGTTGTTGCAGATAACAAGGCTGCAAGTTTAGCAGCAACAGCACTTGGAAAGGATGGTAGCGCCCGCAATGTTATGAGCGATTATCTTGCAGGACACCAGCAATATGGAGCAAAAAGCTCTGTTATTTTGGAGCTTCCCGACAATTTATCCTTAGAGGCCGGCGTACATTATATGCACTACCGCACATGGGAGAAGGAGAAGATCACAGACCTTCTTGGCGGAGAATATTGGTATGAGGATTATGCACAGAACTCCTTAATGGGGGTAAACGGCAGGAACCCTATAAAAAAGGTTGGAGATTACATTAGAACAAACAACGGCAGAATCTCCAATTATGGGACACTGTATGCGCAGGCAGAGTACAAGCCAACAGGCAGACTCATTGTCACCGCAGGGGCAGCAATCAATATGAGCAATATAAAAAGGTGGGACAAGTATAATTATTCAGATAATATCTACTCCAAATGGGCGCATGGCACGGGAGGTTCGGTTAAAGGCGGCGTACTTTATAAGCCATTTGGGGGGCACTCTGTATACTTTAATGCCGGATATATAAGCAGAATACCGTATTACAGCGTCTATTTTGCAAACGGAAACAACGAGATAAGCAAGGATGTTAAAAACGAGCGAAATATCTTAACAGAGGTTGGCTACCGGTATGTGTATGGGAGGGGTGCCGTTGAGGTAAACGGTTACTACACATACTGGAGGAACAAGACACTTATGAGCAGTGCCTACAAGCCGTTGGATAACGGTGAGGCATATAAGTTTATGATAACAGGTCTTAATGCTCAACATTACGGTATTGAACTTGAAGCATACCATAACTTTAGTAATTGGTTATATGCTTCGGTATCTGCATCTCACGGAGTGTGGAGATGGAAGAACAATGTTCATGCAACTCTGTATGATCCCTATTCCGGCAAAGAGGTCTCTAAGGTAGATGTTTACAGCAACAACCTTCCTGTGGGAGACTCGCCGCAGAGCCAGTTGGGGGGTAAATTGAGAGTGTCGCCTCTTGAGCCTATATTTATGGGAGCATCTAACAGCAACGGGTATTGGACAGATCTCCTCAGCTCATTATCAATTTCTGCCGTATGGCAGTACAACACAAGATATTGGGCAGATTTTGAGCCATCTACAAGGACAAAGGAGAACAGTTTAAATCCGTACAAAATACCATCATATCATCTGTTCAATCTGCAATTTGCCATGCAGTTATTACCACAGAGAACCGGACACAACTATATTAAAGGTATTGATGCTTTCTTCAATCTTAACAATCTTTTCAATGAGTTATATATTGAGAGAGGTAAAGATGGATCCACTCATACTGCAGATAGCTTTACAGGGTATTGGGGACAAGGCAGAAACTTTAATTTTGGAGTAAGAGTTGTCTTTTAACTTTTAAAAGCCATTATACAAAACGAGGAGGTAACATAATCCACTGTCACCTCCTCCATGTATTAGATAAGAGATTATAATTTTTGTACATTTGTAAAAATTTAGAATCCATATAAAGAGTATTAATCATGAACATGGCAACTATGGCAATAGCATCCGCGCTTCTTCTGTTTGGATGCAGCAACAGAGATACTGTCTCCTACAAAGATTACTATAACAATACTGTAAAAGAACTTTCATCTCCGGAATATTGCGGACGGAACAACTACAACAACGGAGACATAAAGGCTGCAAAATATATTATAGATCAACTTAAATCATTTGGAATTGCACCAATGATTAATCAGCTTGGAACGGATTCCACAGCACACCCCCATTACAAAAGTGAGATTAGGCCAGGAGGCTTGGGCAGATGGGAGAGTGAAGATTCCACATACCAAGCATATCTGCAGAATTTCACCTTTCCCCTTAATATAATGCGTGGAGAGATGAATGTCTCTTTAGACGGCAGAACTCTCACCCCTACAGTAGATTATATTGTAAAGGAGTTCTCCCCTACCTGCAAGGGGGAGTTTGCAGTTACTGCACTCGACACGGCATACTACCAGACCCCTGAACTGTTTGTCGGGAAGCTGAATAGCGGTGAATATAAAAATTCTTTTGTGGTATTGGATTGGAAACTTTTTCTCCAAAAGGAGCTTTACGATACCCCTTTTGATGTTTACCAAAAGTGCATTGCACCGCTTAGCAATGTTGGCGGCCTTATTCTTAAGCAACAGGAGCAGTTTCCATATTTTAAGGCCCGCAGCTACTACAACTCAAAGGTTCCCGTAATTATGGTTAACGAGAGTTTTCCAAATGATGCAAATAATATAACGGTAAGCATTGAAAGCGAGATGATTAACAACCACGACGCCCATAACATTGTTGCCTATCTGCCAGGAAAATATGACTCCGAGACCTGCATCACCTTTATTGCACACTACGACCACCTTGGACTTATGGGTAAAGAGAATCTGTTCCCCGGGGCAAACGATAACGCGTCCGGCGTAGCAATGCTCTTGGCTCTTGCCAAATATTATTCTGCTAATCTTCCCGACAACAACATTCAGTTTATATTTCTGGACGCGGAGGAGTCAAACCTGCTTGGAGCCTTCTATTATGCGGAAAATCCGTATGAACAGCTATCAAAGATAAAATATCTTGTAAATTTTGATATGATTGGGGACAACGGAGATGAGCTGATATGTGAAATATCGAGTGAGGGGGCTTTAGGCTTGGACCTTTTAAAAACGTTGAACAGCAGATACAGCAACCCATTTAAAGAGGTGCATTGCAATGAGCTTTCCGACAACAGCGACCATTACGCTTTTGCCCTAAAGCATGTCCCGGCCCTGTATCTTACCATTGAGGGGGATATGTACCAATATTATCACACTCCGCGTGACACATACGAACATGCCTCTGACGCTAATTTTAACAGGCTCTTTGATCTTATACGGCAGTTTGTAGACAACATCTAACAGAGCTGTTGTTTACCATTCTGTACTCCATGTACCTTTATAAAAAGACGGATGACCAAATGTGATCATCCGTCTTTTTATTTGATTCCTTTTAAGGAGATTATTCGTTAGATGGCTTTCTGTCTCTGCGATCTCTACGATCTCTGCGGTCTCTTCCACCTCTACGATCATTTCTGCCTTGATTTCTGTTCTGGTTACCTGCAGCAGAATTGGCAGCAATGCCTGCATTTGGAGAAAGATCTCTCTTACCATAAACCTCGCCGTTGCAAACCCATACCTTTATACCAAGTACACCAACCTTAGTGTGTGCCTCAGCCAAAGCATAGTCTATATCTGCACGGAAAGTATGAAGAGGAGTACGACCCTCCTTGTAAAGCTCTGCACGAGCCATCTCAGCACCACCAAGACGTCCGCTGATAAGGATCTTAATACCCTCAGCACCCATTCTCATTGTAGTTCCGATAGCTAATTTTATAGCCTTTCTGTAAGAAACTCTGCCCTCTACCTGTCTTGCAATGTTATTTGCAATGATATTGGCATCAATCTCAGGTCTCTTAACCTCATAGATATTGATCTGAACCTCTTTGTTAGAGATCTTCTTCAACTCCTCTTTAAGTTTGTCAACCTCCTGACCTGCCTTACCGATGATAACGCCCGGACGTGCAGTATGAATAGTTACGGTAATCAGCTTAAGCGTTCTCTCAATTACAATCTTTGAAAGACTTGCTTTAGCCAAACGTGCGTTAAGATACTCACGAATTTTTGTATCCTCTACAATCTTACCGGCATAGTCTGTTCCGCCATACCAGTTGGAGTCCCAGCCACGGATTATACCAAGTCTGTTGCTTATTGGATTAGTTTTCTGTCCCATTATTTAGCCTCCTGATTAACTGTTACAGCCTCTTTTTTATCTAATACTATAGTTACGTGGTTAGAACGTTTTCTTATTCTAGCAGCCCTACCCTGAGGTGCGGTTCTGATTCTCTTAAGAGTTCTTCCTTCACCTACCATGATAGTCTTAACTATAACATTTCCATTCTCAAGGTCTTTTCTGCCATCTTCGTTCTTAGCCTCCCAGTTAGCGATTGCTGACTTAACTAATTTTTCAAGACGAACAGAAGCCTCCTTCTTTGAATATTTAAGAATATCCAAAGCGCGGTTAACCTCAACACCTCTAATGATGTCAGCAACAAGGCGCATCTTGCGAGGAGAGGTTGGGACGTCATTCAGCTTTGCAATAGCTGTCTTTTGTTTTATCTCTTTTTGCCTATCGGCCATTAATCTTTTACGAGCTCCCATTTTACTGTAATCTGTGTTTCATTAATTATTTACGATTACCCGAATGACCTTTAAAGGTTCTAGTCGGTGCAAATTCTCCGAGCTTGTGACCTACCATATTCTCTGTAACATATACCGGAATAAACTTGTTTCCGTTATGAACGGCTATAGTATGACCAACAAAGTCTGGTGATATCATACTGGCTCTAGACCAGGTTTTAATTACATCCTTCTTGCCGGATTCGTTCATGGCAAGAACTTTCTTTTCTAGACTACCCTGAATGTAGGGTCCTTTTTTAATTGAACGACTCATAATACTCTATTCAGTTTAATTCCGTTATTTATTCCTTCTCTCGATAATAAACTTCTTAGTAGTCTTCTTAGGATTTCTAGTCTTGTAACCCTTAGCAGGTATACCTTTACGTGAACGTGGATGTCCTCCTGATGCACGGCCTTCACCACCACCCATAGGGTGATCAACAGGGTTCATAACAACACCTCTCACGCGAGGTCTTCTACCTAACCAGCGTTTACGACCGGCTTTTCCATGAGACTCCAAGTTGTGATCTTGGTTAGAGACAATACCAATAGTTGCACGGCATGAAACCAACACCATTCTTGTCTCACCCGAAGGGAGTCTTAAAATAGCATGCTTGCCCTCTCTTGCTGTTAGAGTAGCGTAGCATCCGGCACTTCTTGCCATAGCTGCACCTCTTCCAGGTACAAGTTCAATATTGTGGATGTCTGTTCCAAGAGGAATTTCAGATAGAAGCAGAGTATTACCAACCTCCGGAGCAACACCTGCACCGGATGCAATTTTTTGTCCTACTTTTATTCCCTTAGGAGCTATTATATAACGTTTTTCACCATCCTCGTAAACTACAAGAGCGATTCTTGCACTACGATTTGGATCATATTCTATTGTTTTTACTGTAGCTGTATAGTTATCCTTGTTTCTAAGGAAGTCTATAACACGATACATTCTCTTGTGACCGCCGCCAATATAGCGCATAGTCATCTTACCCTGGTTGTTACGACCGCCAGTCTTCTTCATTGGCTCAAGTAACGACTTCTCGGGTACAGTGCAAGTGATTTCGTCAAATGCACTTATCACTTTATTTCTCTGTCCGGGTGTAACCGGTTTAAATTTGCGTACTGCCATCTCTTAAATGTTGCTGTAGAAATCAATCTTATCTTCACCGGCCAGGGTTACAAATGCTTTTTTGTAATGATTTGCGCGGCCTGACAATAATCCCGCTTTTGTATAGCGGCTCTTACGTTTTCCGTGGTAGTTAACCGTATTTACATCTTTTACGGTAACACCGTATAGCTGTTCAACCGCATTTTTAATGCTTATCTTGTTAGCATCGCGATCTACTAAAAAACCGTAACGATTCAACTTATCGCCTAGAATCGTCATCTTTTCAGTTACTAAAGGCTTAATTAAAATTTCCATCGTTGCAGGTTTTAACGGTCATTGTTACCCAAGAACATATCCTGTACTCCATCAACAAGAACAACACTGTACGCATTAAGAATGTCGTATGTGTTAATCTGGTTAGCAGGAATAACCTTTACGTTCTCAAGGTTACGTGACGATAAGTAAATATTGTTTGAATTCTCAGGAAGAACAAAAAGTACTCTTCTTGAATTTACATTAAGATCGTTAAGAATCTTAATGAAGCTCTTTGTTTTAGGGTCTTCCATTGCAAATGGCTCAACAATAGTGATAACGTTCTCTTTAGCCTTGTATGAAAGAGCTGAGAAACGAGCAAGTTGTTTGAGCTTTTTGTTTAGCTTAAAGCCGTAATCTCTTGGTTTAGGGCCAAAAACACGTCCACCGCCAACAAATGTATTGGCTTTGATACTTCCATGACGGGCACCGCCTGAGCATTTCTGCCTTCCAATCTTCTTTGTACTGTAAGCAACCTCCCATCTCTCTTTTGATTTGTGGGTTCCCTGGCGCTGGTTAGCAAGATACTGCTTTACGTCTAAGTAGATAGCATGATCATTTGGTTCTATTCCAAAGACTGCATCGTTAAGAGTCACTTTTTTACCCGACTCTTTTCCGTCAATTTTTAATACTGATAATTCCATAGACGCTTATTCCTCCACAATTACATAAGAACCTTTAGCACCCGGAATAGAACCCTTAACAAGGATTAAATTATTCTCAGGAATCACTTTAATGACTTTAAGGTTCAGGATTTTAACTCTGTCGCCACCCATACGGCCGGCCAATCTCTTACCTTTGAATACCCTTGAAGGCCATGAAGATGCACCCATTGAACCCGGAGCACGAAGTCTGTCGTCCTGACCATGAGTAGCTCCGCCAACACCTCCAAAACCGTGACGTTTAACAACGCCCTGGAAGCCTTTACCTTTTGATATACCGGTAACATCTACCCAAGTATCATCTGTAAAAACATCTGATACGGAGATTGAATCACCTAATTGCAACTCTTTGCCAAAATCATAAGCAAATTCAACGAGTTTGCGTTTAGGAGTGGTATTTGCCTTTTTAAAGTGTCCCATGAGAGGGGCGCTGGTGTGTTTTTCTTTTTTCTCGTCATAGGCAAGCTGTACAGCGGCATAACCATCTTTTTCTTCTGTACGAATTTGCGTAACAACACACGGACCAGCTTCAATAACGGTACAAGGTATATTTTTA
>SAMEA104315437__coassemble_373_pt1 | contig 24501 bp, 14 predicted proteins | sample SAMEA104315437__metabat2_low_PE_020 | metagenome-assembled genome bin SAMEA104315437 (sample SAMEA104315437) | gut metagenome | biome: Monkey gut; feature: monkey-associated habitat; material: faeces | place: China | collected 2013
TTTAGATCCAGTTCTAAGTTAGACAGAATAATTTACAAAGATTACGATGAATCGGCAGTTGACTATAAATCCCTTACCGGTCCGCCATCGTTGGAGAATCTGCCATACGTAAAGGATACTTTAATGCTTTCGTATAGTTTTACGACCAACGGAAGCCGTACGCAAAAAGAGGGAGTGGAGTTTACATTGTCAACTAAACGGGTAGAGTCCATAAAGACAAAACTTACAATAACAGGAGCATGGTTCAAGACAAGATATTCCAATAGTCAGCCGCAATACTACAGACCTTCAGTTGTGATTGGGGGAAAAATTTATCCGTATGTAGGGCTGTATGAAGATGAAGACAAATATCTGAGGGAGATGTTTAATACAAATTTTACACTCGATACGCAGATCCCACGATTCGGTCTTATATTCTCAACTTCATTTCAGTGTCTTTGGTTTACAGGGGCGCAGAACGGCTATTGTAATCCGTACCCTATATTGTACATAGACAAGAATTTAAAAGAACACAAATTTACAGAAGAGTCTGCAAAAAACGGCGTGCTGGCTGAGCTTATAAAATCGAGTCGCGATAAATCTATATACGAGTACGGAAGAATACCTTTTAGTATGAATATTAATCTTAAGGTTACCAAGACTCTTTATAAAGACAAGATGGCTTTGGCGGTATTTGTAAATAAGATAGCGGATTACACTCCATCTTACGAGACATCCAAAGGTGTAACGGTAAGAAGAGATGTTAGACCATATTTTGGGATGGAACTAAACTTTAAATTGTAGATACCATGAAAAGAAAAATATTTAAAAAAGGTACCGTAATAGTATGTGTGATAGCTATGAGCACTGTGTTAGGCGGCTGCGGAAAAGACTCAACAGATAATCTGTTTACCATAGTGTCATTACAGGCTCAGATGCCAGATGGCAGCAACATTGTGAGAATGGAGGTAGACCAGACACTTGCCGGTTCCTATATAAGAAACCTTAACACACGTATGGATTTTGATTTCCCGCTTTTTATAAACGGAGAGGGAACAATAAAGCTACTGAAAGGGGTCTATCTTATCTCCTTTGATGCCACTGCTATTTTCTCTAACGGAAAGCAGAAACGGGTAAGGTATTCAGGAAACAATTCACCCGAAAAGGCTGTGAATCTGCTACATGATAAAGAAACTGTTATTTTGAAACTTAGGGAGTTGTAGCAATATGATTAAGTTTTTTGGAATAGTGCTCTTTATGACTGTTACAACTCTTGTGCAGGCAAACAACAGAGACAGCACCGAGATAGCAAGATTTTTCTTCCCGATAAATACTATTGGAGAATCTGTTGTAAAAGGAACCCAGGCAGCAATGCTTTATGCACACGAGAGATCTCTCACAAAGATAGCTGTATCTGCCAAATACAGAGATGAGAGCCATGCGTTCATGCCGCAATTGGGACGTGGCGAAAAAAAAGGGGTATTCTCTGTAGATTCATATATAAAACTTAATAAAAGATCTGCAGTATGGGGCAATGTAGAGTACACAAACGGCAAGATTAAGGATGTGTGCTGGAACTCCACATCTGATTACCTGCAACTCTATCCATATATTCTTGCAGACTCGGTGGGCGGAAACCTCTCTGCAGAGCAATACATATTTTCAGGCGGTTATGCTGTGCAGCGTGGAGGGTTTGCATTTGGGATAAAGGGACATTACAGAGCGTTACATGAGTACAGAAATACAGACCCTCGTACAAGAGGTATTGTTTCTGATTTCAATGCTGCACTCTCTGGAGGTGTGCGTATAAACGGATACTTGTTAGGGGTTAATATAGGCGGCAGAATATATAAGCAGTTTTTGGATGTTGCTTTCTATAATGAAAACGGGGCAAATACATCTGAAATGCAATTTACCGGATTGGGAAGTCATTATGAGAGATTCAGTGGTGCAGGAAATTACAGCAGTAATAGATATAAAGGCAATGAATATTCTGCAACTATTTCAATTACACCCTGTAAGTATCAGGGGTGGTATGTCAATACCGGATATGGCTCATTTAGAGTAAGGCGCCATCTGCCAACTCAGAATATGGTTCCGTTAACCTCCTTGCATATAGAAAAACTGTTTGGTAATGTTGCTTACAAAAAGAGGAATGAAAGAACAATATGGGGTATGGAGGCTTCAGTGGTGTACGAAAGGCGAACGGGTACGGAGAACATAATAGATAATGGAGCAGGTAATGTCAATAAAATATTAGGTTCCCTTAAAATGTATAAAAATGAAAATATTACAGCCAAGATAGAGGAAAAAGTTCTTATTAACAGACAGAATTATAACGTTTGGTTTGAGGCAGCGGCCAGTTACTACGATTTTAAGGCTAAATATCTTTTCCCAAATAAGGAATTGCAGTTTGGTGCAATTGTGCCGCAGGCAGAGGCAGGCTATGTGCACTATTATAATATCTGGAGTTTTGAGTTTGCATTGCGGATGGCATACAGTATAAATATAAACGGATATATAGATATTCCTGAGCAACATATAGATACTAAGATACGTGCATCATTTGTAAAGATGTATGACAGATTAAGCGACAGCTGCTTTATGTTTGAGCCTAAACTGAAGTTGCAGCGGGAAATTACTCCAAAGACTGCAGTTTTTTTTGCGATTAAGTATGGAAGATTCATATATGGATGTATGGATTATGCAAATTTGCTTACGACATCGTTAGGGGTCTGCTTCTGATAAAAGGTGTGTTAGGTTTTCGTATAAGTTTTTAATAATTAAATATTTATGAAAAGATTACTTTATTTATTCATGGCATCTGTTGTAATGCTTGCAATAGGATGTTCAAAGGATTCTAAACAGGATTCTCTGGTTATTAACGGTATTACCGAGGCAGGAAAGACTCCTGAGTTTAATTTTACTCCCGATGGTGGTATTTCTGTAATTGATATTCAATCCAATACTGTATGGGCCATAAGCACAGACGGGCAGGATTGGTATGAATTGTCTGCCTTGAAGGGTGAGGGGAATGCAAAGGTAAATATAACTGTTAAATCTAATAGGGGCGATGTTGAACGTAGCGCAAGACTTAATCTTGCCGCTGGTACTGCAACTGCAACGATTGCAATAGTGCAGAAATCGCAGATATTGCCAACCGATCCGCAACAGACAAAACTTAGAGTTAGAGCATACGGTGGAGAGAAGGTTGTAGGGGTGATGAAAGGAATAGATTTTAGTGTAGAACTTCCGCAGAATGTAAATTGGATAAAGAATGCTTCAGTTAATCAAGAGGATGGTACTGTCTCTCTTTTGTTTGCGGAGAATGAAACAGATGAATATAGGACCGCTGATGTAAAGATAGTTACTACTGCTTCAAAAAAGGCTTTAGGGACAATTCAGATTAGTCAGAGCTGGAGGAATATTGAACCTGGCGAGTTGCTCATAGAGGAGATATTCTTTACCAGCAATGCACTTCCGGAGACCGGAAGACCGGAAAAGCATAACGGAGATCAGTACTATAAACTTACAAACAATACAGATGAAGTTTTATATGCAGACGGTGTTATGATAATGGAGAGCAAAATTAATTCTACACTGCCATACGAGTATATAACTCCCATAAAAGATACTCATACCGGAATACAGACAGCATATTGTATACCTGGCAACGGGAAGGATATCCCTGTAAAGCCTGGGGAATCTCTTGTGATTGCAAACAATGCGCAGAACCATACGTTGGAAAACCCAAATTCGTTTGATCTTTCCAATGCGAATTTTGAGTGGTATGACCAATCCTCATCATCTGCAAATCAAGATATAGATAATCCGGCAGTCCCAAATTTGGAGATATGGTATACCTACTCGCTTTCATATTGGATTCTCCACAACAGAGGTTATACAGGCCATGCGATAGCAATTTTACCTAAATCAGTTACAAAAGAAAAATTCCTTAAAGAATATAAATGGGAGGGACAATATATTAATCACACCAAGGTAGGTGATTTTACAATGAATATATCCAAAGCGTACAAGATACCTAATGAATGGGTATTGGATGCTGTTAACCTTTCACTGAAACAGCTCTTCTATTCACTGGAGTTTGGAGAAAAATTAGATGCCGGTTATGCTTTTTGCGGAGAGATAGATATGGATCCAAAAAGATATGGCAAGAGTGTAAGGCGTAAGAGAGATGCAAATGGCAAGTTGGTAGACACCAATAATTCAACAAATGATTTTATTTCTAATGCTATTCCATCTTTAAAGAAGTAGATTGAGGAGCATTTGCTTGATGTAAACTAATTGGTTATAAACAATAAAAGGCAGATGATTGAAACAGAGAGAAGGCTAATTTTTATTTGTCTTTAAATGTAGTGAGAGGATGACCATTAATTACAGTCATCCTCTCTTTTGTCTGGTTACATTACAATATCTACATCATCTGTCTCTTCCCACTCTTTGCAACTAATCAGACATATTCCTGTGGAGAGATTAAGATTCACTTTTATATCGTTGAGGTTACGCTTTTTAATATCGTAATTGCCATTTTTAAGGAGTTTTCCCATGTCAACTGCAAGAATATCCTTAATGCCGTCATTAAGTTCTATACTTATTCCGTTAAAGGATACCGGTCTTGCCATGTTATATTCAAAAGATAATACTATGTTATCCTCTGTTTCATCTAATGAGGATGGCGTGGCGGTGTATATTGCGCCTGTCCCCTCAATTGTATTGCCGTTAAGATAGTATCCTATGCTGTTGGTTATGGTGTGCGCTGTAAGTTGTTTTACGTTCATACTGCTTTTTGCGGAACAACTTATATTTAGTTCAACGGTAGCGTACTGTTTGCACATCTCAACCTGCAGAGATAAAACCTCTCTCTTTAAGCAGCTGCCTTTGGCATTTCCAAAGTACAACCTGTCTAATGAACTGCTCCTGTTCTGTTTTAGCATGGAGCTTGTTCCATTGTAAGAAAAAAGAGTATTGTCTCCCACATTCCCCCATACATAAACCTTAAAGATACATCTTGGTATGGTCGTTTCATACAGTTCTCCTGCCTCCGATGGGGTAAACATCTCCTGTTTTAAAAGGTTCTCCTCCTCATCAAATATCCATATCCGGTAACAGTCTATATTTTTGCTGTTTTCAAATCCTATTTTTAACAGGCATGGACACTCATCTCTCTCTTCGTATATCTTACCTTTGCAACTGCTGCCAAACAAACCTGTTAGCAAGCAGATTAAAAGCCAAAGAAATATAGACTTTTTTTCATGCATATTCGTTGTTTAAAAGTTAATCTCCGCAGAATCAACATCTTCCCACTCGGTTACGGTGATATCAATCGAAATGGTGCTGTTCTCTATTATCTTGTCGGGGTCATTTGAACCAATACCGGTTATAGTACAATTTATACTATAAGAGGCATTGCGTTTTACACCTTTATGGCTTGTAGTTGATACATAGCCAAATCCCTCGCGGTTAATGTTTATTGGGTAGTAATATATTGTGCCATTAAGCTTTCCCTCTATTACAAGCCTTGTATATCTGTCGGTTTCTGTTTCCAATCCCAAAAGGTTTTCGTAGCAGTAGAAATAGTGAGAAGTTATCTCGCCTAACGGTGCTAAAGGGGAACTAATTGACTCATACAGAATGTCGTTCATCTCTGCACTTTCGTAATCGGATGTTTTTGCACGCTTGTAGTTGAAAATGGTGCTGTTGCTTGGCGCATTTCCATTATAAAGGAGCTTGTTTGAATGAGCGTTAAGCAGATAAATTTTAACATCTTCTAAAGATTTTCCCTCAAATGAGGTCCCTGTAAAATTGGTTTTTAATGATCCTAACTTAACTCTGGCAACCAATCTTGTAAGCTCTGCAGTTATCTCGGTTACAGGTGCAAGTGTTGTCTCAGAGGAGTAGGTCATACAGAAATCTTGGGCGTTTTCGCTTAATAACGAACTTTCAATTGCTTCAAAATCTGAATATTTAGTTATAGATCTTAGGGTATTGCCAATATGTGAGTTGCCAATTATGAACAGTTTCTTTGCACCTGTTGTGGCGGTGATCTCTATGTTTGAGAGGTCTGTTAATTGGCTTCCCGACAAATTCTTATATACCTCAAGCAGCCCGTTCTCCGCTCCCTGCTCATTGTTAAAGATGAGGATCTCAAGAGTATTTATTTTTGCATCGTTGGCAGAATTTCCGTGCTCGCTTCCCTGTGCTTTTGTTGTAGGGGTGCATATATTGATTGATAATAGTGCAGACTCTTTTGCCTGTTCCTCTAATGGGATGTTGTTCTTAATCTGTTCTTTTTGGCAAGAAACTGCAGATGCCATTATGGCAAATGCTGTAAATAATAGTAATGTGGTCTTTTTCATTTGGTATTTTTATTAATCTCAACGCAATATTGCGTTTGATTAATGGAGGAAGAAATTGCCGTTTTGTAACACAATTTTTTTTAAAATTTTCACATGAATGTTGTAACTGTCTTATATTCAATGTAATCAGAAACAGTTATTCTCTTCGTGCCGTAATTAGTTTATTGTTTATAGTTAAAAGTTTATAGTCAGTTAATTGGTTTAAAGTTCTAAAGAGAACAGTTTAGCAGCTATAAACTCTCAACTATAAACTTTTATTTGGCTTTTGCTTTAGCTAATTACACTCTTTACTAAAAAAACCAATGCCAACGCCAATGCTAACGCCAACGCTGTTTTTATGCAACTTCAAAAAAAAGAGCCGATTCGTTGTGAATCAGCTCCTTTAGTACGGGATAGGAGAATCGAACTCCTATTTAGAGATTGAGAATCTCTCGTCCTAACCGTTAGACGAATCCCGCGATTTGGGATTGCAAAGGTAGTAATATTTTTGCAATCTCCAAATTTATTATCAAAATAGTATTAAAATTTTTTATCAATGCTATTTCTTGGAATCTAATCTGCTTGCAATCTTGTCTGCAAGGAATAGATAGTGTGCTCTTGTTGTCCCTGTAGATGATGCTGCAAGAGTGTTGAATCTCTTCTGCAGGTCTCTAAGCTGGCCATAGACAGTTGAGATAATATCTGTATTATCTTTGTTCTCATCGCCCTTCTTGTAGAATGGACCGCCTTCTCCGTTGTACACGGCAATGAGAGCTGCTACGTAGCGTTTCTGAAGCAATCTCTGAAGACTTGCTTTTGTTTTGTCGGGACTAATAGGAACAAGAATCATATTGTTAAGATCCTTAAAGAACTCATCCAAAGTGTAAGCCTCTTTGCCGTTCTTGATTTCATCTTCAACCATATTGAGCATAGCCCTCTTGCTTACCATATTGCCAAGAACTTTTGTGTATGTCTTGTCTACAATAATTTGGGGCTTGTTAATGGTCTTGGACATTACCTCGTTAGGAATGAGCCAGGTCTGAGGTGTGAACAGATTCTTGTTAAGGAATGCAAGTGCCTCCTTCTGTTTTGCCTTCTCAACGTGGGTGTAGATCTCGCCGGGCTGATCCGATGTTTTTACATTAAAGTAAACTCCGCCTACCCATTTGGCAACATGGTTCATATACCTTGTGTACTGGTTAACTATTTCATTGTAAAGTGTATTGAGGTCATCGTAACCTTTGCCCGGAGTTGTTGTCCAATCTATGAGGTTGTTCATAATGAACTTAAGGTTCTTTACACCGTATTCGTTTGCCTCCATCTGGTTTGAGCCTAAGTCCTCGGACTGGAATCTTGGGTCGTTTGAGTTGCTCTCTGTTCCAAAGAGAAGAAGTGGATTGGATGTTTTCTCTATTATCCATTTGTTGAGGTGTGCCAACTCTTTCTGAGGATCGTTGTACTCGTAGAATCTTCTGTATCCCCACTCAATTGCCCAGTAGTCGTAAACTCCTATTCTTGGCCATAGTGCAGATTGCTCAATCTTATCCTCGGGCTGTGCAACATAGTTGAAGCGTGAGTAATCCATAATTGATGTGGTATGGCCGTTCTTCTTTACAAACTCAGGGTCTCTGAGCTGTGCTACGGAGTAGTGGGCAGAACCCATAAAGTTGTGCCTTAATCCAAGTGTGTGGCCAACCTCGTGCGATGACACGAATCTTACAAGCTGTCCCATAAGCTCGGGGCCGAATGTAAGGTGTCTTGCTGCTGTGTCTGCAGGTGATGCTTGAATGAAATACCAGTTTCTTAGCAGAGACATAACGTTATGATACCAGCAGATATGGCTCTCTATAATCTCGCCTGAACGTGGGTCGCTTATGTGAGGTCCCATTGCGTTTGCTACATCGGATGGCTTGTAGACTATGGCTGAGTGCCTTGCGTCATCCAAGCTCCATGTTGAGTCCTGCTCGAATGTAGGTGCTTCAAGGGCATAGATTGCATTTTTGAATCCGGCCTTCTCGAATACAGGCTGCCAATCGTTTACACCGGCTATAAGGTATGGAACCCACTGTTTTGGTGTTGCAGGGTCTATGTAGAACACAATTGGTTTTGCAGGTTCTACAAGCTCTCCGCGTTTGTATTTCTCTATATCCTCCGGTTTTGGCTCCAATCTCCACCTTGAGATCATCTTTACAGACTCAACGCCCTGTGGGTTCTTGTCAAAGTCTACATATCTCTCAATGAAGTAACCTACTCTGGGATCCTCGTATCTTGCTACCATAGGCTCTTTTGGAAGAAGTACCAACGATACGTTGAACTCAAATGTTGCGGTAGGGTTGCTGTCTGTACGAGCGTAGGTATAGACAACTTTCATTTCGGTATTTATCGGGAAGCTCTTTATCCCGGAAACAAAGGATTTGTCCTTTTGCACAGAGCCTAACTTAAAGGTTGTCTTGTCTCTTTTACCAAAGAAGAGGTATTCTGTGTCTGAAAGAAGAAAATCTGTTATATCTATAAGGTAGCTTTTTTTGTCTGTGGACCGGGCTTTAATCTCAAAGGATGCGGCGATTGCCTGCATGTTTGATGCTGCCACATTTTCTGCCATATCCCCATTGGCACGCTCTCTAAGTATGATATTCTTAAGGAAAATCTTCTTGCCGTCTTGTGCCTTTTCAAAACGGAACATCTTGTGGGCAATGTCATCTCCGGCGTAACCGTCAAACTGGTTGCGTATTCCGGCAGCTCCTTTAGAGATTCTTGAAACCATCATCATGTCGCGGCCTATAAGTGAGTCGCTGATTTGAAGATAGTATTTGCCATCTTTTACGTAAACCGGAGTCATTCCCTCTTTGTATATCTGCGGCGTCTTTACAAAGTTGCCGATTAGCGGAATTGTCTTGGCTTTTGTCTTGCTGCTGTCCTTTGCTGCGGCAGATGCCTCTGTTTTAATAGCAGCTCCTTTTTTGTTTTTGCCCTTTTGCGCAGATGCATCGTTTGGCGATACTGCTATCATTGCAGCTGCAAGAAAAGGGATTATTAAAGAGTACTTCATCTAAAAAAATATAAAATGTTAGTTAATTGTATTGTAAGGTGTTTATCTATTATTAGACTTACTTTGGGCGCAGAAGTTAAATCTGAGGTGTTATTTTTTTTGTTCTATGAGCAATGCTTTGCAGAACTCCCACATAACCATTCCTGCCGATACAGATATATTCAGCGAGTGCTTTGTTCCAAATTGCGGAATTTCAATAACATAATCGCTTGCATCAACTACGCTTTGGCTTACCCCTTTTACTTCGTTGCCAAAGATTAGCGCTGTTTTTGTTCTCTCTTTTCTGCTTCCCGACAGATCACCGTATATTTTTTTTGCTGCCTCCTCAAGGGAGATGGAGTTTTCTGCCTGTTCTATGCTTATTATTGTGTATCCCTCCTCTTTGAGTTTTTTTACGGCATCTGTGGTCTCTGCAAAGTATTCCCAGTCTACGGAAAATTCGGCTCCTAATGCGGATTTGTGAATCTCTGCTGTTGGTGGTGTTGCGCATATTCCGCAGAGGATGACTCTCTCCATTATAAACGAGTCTGCCGTTCTGAACACGGAGCCTATATTGTGCTGGCTTCGTACGTTGTCTAAGACGATTGTTACGGGGAGTTTGCTGTGTGTTTTAAACTCCTCTATTGAAATTCGTCCTAATTCATCGTTGCGTTTTACGCGATGTGTTGATATGTTATCTGACATATAGCTTTGGCTTTGGCGTTAGCTTTGGCCTATTAGGTTTATATTTTTAGCTTTGGCGTTAGCTTTCCTTTCTTTCCCCTCTTTACTTATATAAATTGCCAACGCTCTTTTAACTCATAATTAGAAACAGTTTCTCTCTCCGTGCCAATCAACTGCTATTGCCTTCAATCAGTTTGAAACGGCTGAGTCGTCCCTTTTAGTATGCTTTGCATCCTAACGGTTCTCCAACAGACGCCGTTTCTTATAAGCTGCTTTTGGCAACCGCTCTTCCGTTGATTGACAAGTCGTTCATAACTGTTTCTAATTACTCTCCTTACTCTAAATTAGCTAACGCCAACGCTAAAGCAAATGAGGTCAAAGCAAAGGGGCGACCTCTCCTTATTGGTTGGTCACCCCTCTCGCCGTCTACATAGTTATGAAATTTTTACTCCTCTATATGTGGAGTCTGATTCTCTCTTGGTTCTCTGTTTTCGCGTGGCTCACGAGCCTCTCTTGGTTCGCGGCGGTCTCTATCGCGGTTGTCCCTTGGGCCTCTGCCATCTCTTGGCCCGCGGCTGTCTCTAGCGCCTCTGTCGCGTCCGCCGTCTCTTTGAGGCCTGTCTCCTGCAGGACGAGGACGTCTCTCCGGTTCCGTGTAACCCTCCGGTTTCTCCATAAGAGCCTTTCTTGAGAGTCTCATCTTGCCTGTTTTAGGGTCTATCTCAAGGAGTTTAACCTTAACCTCGTCTCCAACCTTAAGGACATCCTCAACCTTATCTGTCTTTTTCCAGTCTATCTCCGATATATGAAGTAATCCCTCTTTGCCCGGAAGAATCTCTACAAATGCTCCAAAATCTAGGATAGAGACAACTTTACCATCGTAAACCTCTCCAACCTCGGGAACAGTGGTAATGCCTTTAATCCAAGCAAGTGCTTTGTCCATGCTCTCTTTGTCGAGACCAAAGATATCTACACATCCAATGGTATCGCCTGTGGTTGCGTCTTTCTGCTCTGTAATGGTGATTGTTGTGCCTGTAGTCTTCTGTATATTCTGGATAGTCTCTCCGCCTTTGCCTATAACTGCTCCAATGAAATCGCCCGGAATGGTAATCTGAACGATTCTTGGTGCGTTAGGTTTAAGGTCTGCACGTGGCTCGCTTATACATTTCATCATCTCACCCATAATGTGCATACGGCCCTGTCTTGCCTGCTCGAGTGCTTTGCCAAGAACCTCGTAAGATAGTCCGTCTACCTTTATATCCATCTGGGTGGCGGTAATGCCGTCTTTTGTACCTGTTACCTTAAAGTCCATATCTCCAAGGTGGTCCTCATCTCCAAGAATATCAGAAAGAATAGCGTATTTTCCTGTTTTAGAGTCTGATATAAGTCCCATTGCTATACCTGCAACAGGTTTCTTTAGCTTAATGCCTGAGTCCATAAGCGCAAGTGTTCCTGCACATACGGTGGCCATAGACGATGAACCGTTAGACTCAAGGATGTCAGATACAACTCTTACTGCGTATGGGTTCTCCTCACCGGTTGGAACCATAGGTTTAAGAGCTCTGAATGCAAGGTTTCCGTGTCCTATCTCTCTACGTCCCACACCTCTTTGAGGTTTTGCCTCTCCGGTTGAGAACGGTGGAAAGTTGTAATGGAGTACAAACGGCTCTGTTCCCTGTATAAGGACTTCGTCTAACTCTTTCATGTCTAATTTTGTACCAAGGGTAACGGTTGCAAGTGACTGGGTTTCGCCTCTTGTAAAGATTGCTGAACCGTGTGCTCCCGGTAGATAGTCAACCTCGCACCAGATAGGCCTTATCTGGGTTGTTGTTCGGCCGTCTAATCTTATACCTTCGTCCAAGATCATATTTCTCATTGCCTCTTTCTCAACATCGTGGTAATATCTTGCTACCATTGATGCTTTTTCCTCTCTCTCCTCTTCCGGCAATGTATTAAGGAACTCCTCCTGCAATGCTTCAAACTCCTCTGTTCTCTGCTGCTTTGATGTTCCCTGTTTTGCTATGGCGTATGCTTTGTCGTAGCAGTACTCTCTGCAGGCTTTTCTAAGCTCGTCATCGTTAACCTCGTGGCAATACTCTCTTTTAACGGTTTTGCCAACCTCCTCCATAAGTTCAAGCTGTGCCCTGCACTGCTTCTTTATCTCTTCGTGGGCAAACTTTATGGCGTTGAGCATAACCTCCTCAGATACCTCTTTCATCTCACCTTCAACCATCATAATGTTGTCTATGGTTGCTGCTACCATAATGTCAAGATCTGCACCTTCAAGCGCCTGGAAAGTTGGGTTTATGACAAATTCACCATTGATGCGGGCTACCCTTACCTCGGAGATGGGCCCTCCAAATGGAATGTCGCTTACAGCAAGTGCGGCAGATGCTGCCAACCCTGCAAGGGCATCAGGCATTGTCTCTTTGTCTGCAGAGATAAGGTTTACAGTAACAAAAGTTTCTGCGTGGAAATTGTCGGGAAACAAAGGACGCAAAGCTCTGTCTATTAGACGAGATACGAGAATCTCATAATCAGATGACTTGCCCTCTCTCTTCATAAATCCGCCGGGGAATCTTCCTGCTGCATAGAATTTCTCCTTGTATTCAACGGAAAGCGGCATGAAATCTACATCCTCCTTTGCATCTTTAGCGCAAACAACAGTGGCCAAAAGCATGGTGTTGCCCATTTTTAATACTACCGAGCCGTCTGCCTGTTTGGCCAATTTACCGGTCTCAATCTCAATTTGTCTTCCATCGCTAAGTGCAATGGTCTTTTTTACTACATTCATTGTTATAAATATGTAATCTGCCTCTCCCAATGAGAGTTAAAAATTAAACGTATCAACAACCCTCTCCGCCGCAGATTACCTTTGTTAGCGAAGAGTGTAAAAATTTTCAATAATCCACAAAAATAGGGAAAATATTGTCATTCAAAAAAATAAATTTTCAAACAACCGTTTTTCGGTAGCTGTAGAAAGATATTAAAGACATGTTAAAGCAAGAGCGTTTTGGGGTTGTTTTCCAAAACGCTCTCATACTTGTGATTGGGGTCACCAATAATAAGTTTTATACTACCAGATGTTCAACGGACGTCCGCTCATAAGTTGTCTTGCTTGAGCTTTTACCTCCTCAATAACCTCGGGCTTGTCTACGTTAGACAATACTTTGTCTATCATCTCAACAATAACAGGCATATCCTTCTCAACCAAACCGCGTGATGTAACGGCAGGTGTTCCAACTCTTATTCCAGATGTCTGGAATGGTGAGCGGCTGTCAAACGGAACCATGTTCTTGTTTACGGTAATGTCTGCAAGCACAAGTGTCTTCTCTGCTACTTTACCTGTAAGATCCGGGAATTTGGTTCTAAGGTCTATAAGCATTACGTGGTTGTCTGTACCGCCTGATACTACTTTGTAGCCTCTCTTTATAAACTCGTCTGCCATGGCAGCTGCATTCTTCTTAACCTGTATCTGGTACTCTTTGAACTCAGGCTGTAATGCCTCAAAGAATGATACCGCTTTTGCTGCGATACAGTGCTCAAGAGGACCTCCCTGAATACCTGGGAATACGCTTGAGTTAAGGACAGCAGACATCATCTTGGTCTCACCCTTAGGGGTCTTAATGCCAAATGGGTTAGGGAAATCTTTGCCCATAAGTATGATACCGCCTCTTGGACCTCTTAGCGTCTTATGTGTTGTAGATGTAACGATGTGTGCATGTTTTACAGGGTTCTCCAACAGACCTGCTGCAATAAGTCCTGCAGGGTGAGCCATATCTACCCAAAGGATAGCACCAATCTGGTCTGCTATTTTACGCATTCTTGCCCAATCCCACTCTCTTGAATAAGCAGAAGCACCGCCAATAATAAGTTTTGGTTTGTGCTCAAGGGCAAGTTTCTCCATCTCATCATAGTCAATGAGGCCAGTCTCTTCGTTAAGCCTGTATGCTACAGCATGGTAAAGCATACCGGAAACGTTTACAGGTGACCCATGAGTGAGGTGTCCTCCGTGCGCAAGGTCCAATCCCATGAATGTATCACCGGGTTTGATACATGCCATCATTACTGCCATGTTTGCCTGAGCACCCGAGTGAGGCTGTACGTTTGCGTACTCAGCGCCGAAAAGCTCTTTTAGTCTGTCAATTGCAAGTTGCTCAATCTGGTCTACAACCTCGCAACCACCGTAATATCTTGCACCCGGATAACCCTCTGCATATTTGTTTGTACATACAGAGCCCAAAGCTTCAAGTACTTGATCAGATACAAAGTTCTCAGAAGCAATAAGTTCTATGCCGTGAAGCTGTCTGTTCTCCTCTTTCTTAATGAGTTCAGAAATCTGAAGATCTTTTTTCATTATTTGTTATTTTAAGTGTTTATATCTATTGTGCTATAAATTATAATCTTTTAATTGGCTTTAACGCCAAATGTAAAACAAAGTTACCGCAAATATAGTATAAATTCCTAAATAGTAAGAGAGCGTTTTGTTTTTTGCAAAGAAAAAGCCCACCTTGGTAAAGGCAGGCTCTCTATGTTGTTTTTGCAAAAAAGCTTATTTTCTAAGGTTAAGCTCTTTTACAATATTTCTGTATCTCTCAATATCTTTGGATTTAAGATAATCCAAAAGCTTACGTCTCTTACCTACAAGCCTCAAAAGAGATCTCTGTGTGTTGTGATCTTTTTTGTTGCCCCTTAGGTGTTCTGTAAGGTGAGCGATACGGTAGGAAAATAAAGCAACTTGACTCTCAGGAGAGCCGGTGTCTGTATTAGACTTCCCGTATTTACCGAAAATCTCTTGCTTTTTGTCAGATGATAAATACTCTGCCATTGTGCTAAGATTATTTAATTGTTATTAGTTTTTCTGTCTCCCAAAATTGGGACTGCAAAGATAAACATAAATAGCTCACTTCCAAAAGTTTTTTACAAAACATTATTTTTTTGCTTTGAACTGTGATATAATGTATATCTTTGCAGCGCAATGGTTCTGCAATGTAGGCCATACATTTGCAGATAATTTGGAATCGGGTGAAAATCCCGAACAGTTCCCGCTGCTGTGAGTTCCGCTACTGTTATATGTATCAGATAGCTGTTTTAATGAAACTCTTTTTTGCCACTGGACTTTAAAAATCTTGTCCGGGAAGGCTTCATTAAAGGAACAAGTCAGAAGACCGGCCTTTGCGTTTGGGATTTTACAGCCTACGGGTGTATGGGCTAAAAATTTACAGATTAGTTCTTGTTGTTCATGCGAGTTTGTATGTTCTTTTTGTAAAGTCCCTGTGACTAAGGTGGTTTGTGCCTTTTTGTTGGCAAATTTTATATTATGGATGTGTTTGCAAAATTGGATATTAATAAACTTTACAATATGAGAAAATTAATTTTTATTTCGTTGATTGCGTTATTGTCTTGCGCTGTTGGGTGTAAGGATGATAACGAAGAGAGAGATTACGGCAATCCGCCTGAGATTACTCTGGAAGATGGCTTAGATCTTTATTCTGTAAAAATTGGAAGGACCGTTACAATCACACCTGCGTACACAAATTGTGAAAACGCTGTTTATGTGTGGAAGTGTGATGGTAAAGTTATAGGAAGGGATCCTGAGCTCAGAATCTCATTTAATGAACTTGGCGAAAAATACATAGATTTGGATGTTACCAATAGCGCCGGTTCAGCCTTTAAACAGTTTACCGTTAAGGTACTTCAGCTGGCTGCTCCTGTAGTTAGTCTTTCTATGCCGGAAAACGGATACAAGATGGTGACAGGATCCTCTTTGGAAATCTCACCCGAGATTGCAAATGCCATAGAGGGGACAACATATTCTTGGAGTGTTAACGGCTCCTCAAAGGGCACAGAAAAGAATTTCAAGTTTTCAGAGTCTGAAAAGGGAACATATAAAGTTGCTTTGGTGGTGAAAAATGAGGATGGCGAGGATAAGATAGAATTTGATGTAGTTGTCTGTACTCCCGACGAACTTCCGTTCAAGTGGTCATTTGAGAAGGAAACATTTAATATGTCTACGGGAAGAAGGATAAGAATCAAGGCATTTGATGTTGAAAATGCGTTTGATGCAAAATATGAGTGGAAAATCACAAAAGATGGCAAAGAGATAGATAAGACATCTGCAGAAAAACCTGAGTATATTTTTGACCGGAAAGAGCAGGGAGAGTACAAGGTATTGCTTACCATGAAAAATTCATATGTTCAGCTCAGTAAAGAGCTTACAGTTAATGTATGCCCTCCCGAAGGTACATATAAAAGAGCTGTCGGGACTTCCAATAAAGTAGATTGGGATAAGGTATACGAGTATATGCCGGCTCCCGGGCAGTTTATAAATGAGGGTTGGACCTGTTATACAATGGAAGAAGCCATTGCATACGCATCTAAAAGGTTGGTCGAAGAAGCGTACGTTTGTTTGGGAGGCTTTGGCGGATATATCGTAGCCGGATTTGATCATAGCGTTGAGAATGACGGTGACTATAATATTCAAATTTTGGGTAACTCTTTTGCCGGTTCGTCTGAACCCGGTATTGTATGGGTCATGCAGGATGAGAACGGAGACGGCCTTCCTAATGATACATGGTATGAATTAAAAGGTTGCGAAACAGAAAAAGGTACTCAAACTCAAGATTATGCTGTTACATATTACAGACCTAAAGCTCCCGGATTGCCTGTATCTTGGACAGATAATAAAGGCCAGAAAGGTACAATAGACTATTTGGTAGCTTTCCATAAACAGGATTACTACTATCCTTTGTGGGTTAAGGAGGACAGTTATGTTCTAAGGGGAACCTGTCTGCCTCTAAAAAACAGGGAAACAAGCCCTGGTTATTGGTACAACGGTGAGTTTGATTGGGGTTATGCAGATAATTTCAGTCCTATAGACAGACTTACGGATGATATAAATTATAATGCCAATGCTAATGGCAATCATTTTAAAATCTCACATGCAATAGATTTTGAGGGTAAGCCGGTTAATCTTAAATATGTAGACTTTGTAAAAGTCGTAACAGGTGTTAATGGAAAATCCGGTTGGTTAGGAGAGATCTCTACAGAGGTCTTTGGTATTAAAGATTTCAATATGTTCAAGAATAACAAATAGCATTTGAATAACAATGGAAATTTCTATAAAAAAATATTTTAAGACAGCAGCGAAACGTACAGCCAAGATTGGTGCTGTATTGTTTGCTGTAACGGCAATTGTCTATATGACAAGCTGCCAAAAGGATGAGAAATCCGATTTTGAGGGAAAAGATGACCATATAGTGTCATTTGTCCTGACAGCGCAAAGTGGTGTTAAATATGTTGCGCAAATTAAGGGAGGAGATATAATAGTTACAGCTCCGGCTACAGAGAACCTTACAGATGCAAAGGCAGAGGTTGCTCTGTGCGAAAACAGCAGATTATTACCGGACCCTGCATCCATAACAGATTGGGAAAGTGAGCAGGTGTTTAGAGTAGAGTCATATAATGGAACGTACACTGCTTATACGTACAGGGTACAGAAATCTGCTATTGTACAGGATGGAACTGTCACACTGCAGACACAGAAAGAGGTTGATGCTTTTGGAACGAAAAAAATAAATGTAATAGATGGAAACCTTATCATTGGAGGCAATTCCAAGGATGAGAAGGATCCTGTTACATCTTTGGAACCGTTGGAATCTTTAACTGAAGTAGGGCTTAATATAGTTGTAAGGAATAATGTTAAATTTACCACATTCGGTGCCCTTAAGAACCTCAAAAGCATAGGTGGTCTTTGTGTTGGAACCGCAACAGTAATGGCTGATCTTGGTATTAGAATAGAGCTGTCTATCCCGGAACTTACAACTGCTACAAATATTGTTATCAATACAGACAGTATAGCAGATATTAACCTTCCTAAATTGAAATCCGTTGGTACTTTTAATGTAAATACAAGACTGCCAAGAGAGATAGACCTGTCTGCATTGGAGATTGTAAACGGTGATTTTTATCTTAGTGCAGTGAGGGGCGGACAATATAATGAAGGGGTGTCTAACCTTAGCCTTAATAACCTTCAGTTAGATAAACTAAAAGAGGTTTCCGGTAATTTCAGCATTGAGAACTTTTGGAATATAAGAGAGGTAAAATTCCAAAAATTGGAGAGAGTGGGAGGTGATTTTGAGATAAAATATATAAGGAATACATCGGCTATCAGCCTTCCTGTTTTGAAAATTGTGGCCGGTGCTTTCAATATTTCATGTAATGACAAGGCTGTTAAATTGGATGCTCCTGTTTTGGAGAGTTGCGGATCTTTTAATGTAGCCAGTGTAAACAATTATTCGATCAATTTGGTAAATATGAATTTGCCTAAATTGGAAAATTGTAACGGTAATTTTACTGTTAAATTTTTCGGTGGCGAAGTTATAGATCTGCCTTCACTTAAGAGCATTAAAGGTAAAATTGATTTTACAAATATTCAGTTTATGGAGAAGATAAACACTCCTGTCCTATCTGAATGTGGTGAAATAGGGCTTACAGCATTGTTGTCTTTGAAAGAATTGGACTTCTCAAAGTGTCCTCTTTCTTCTAAAGTTGCAATTAGTAATTGCCCTGTTTTGGAAAAATTAGGTCTGCCTAAAGAGATTACGGGCGTATTAACATTTACAGGCAGCACTACACAGAAATTTTTTCCTCAATTGTTTGGCATAGAAAAGGTTGGGTCATCTGTACAAGCTAATTCATTTAGTTGTGACATCAATTTAGGTTCTATTAAAGATGCTGCTTATGTAACAATACCTTTTGCTAATAATATAACCGGTATAGAGATGCCTAATCTTGAAATAACCAAAACCATTAACGTAGGTAGTGCAGGTAAAATGACAGTATTTAAGGCTCCAAAACTTAAGGAGTGTACAACGTTCATGTTTAAGGGTGGCGTATTGGTTGAGGATTTGGATTTCTCCTCTTTGGAAAAGGTTGGCGCATTTACCTATTATGGTGCGACTGCGGCCGCTAAGGCTAAAGATTGTATCCTTACAAATTTGAACACATTCTCCGCACTAAAATCTGCAACTAAGATTGATATAAGATATTGCGGGAATCTTGCTGATTTTTCCGGCTTTAAAAATGTTGTCGGCAGTCTTTCCGGAAATACCAATTGGACTGTTATGGGATGTGCGTATAATCCAACATTGCAAGATATGATAGATGGCAAGTATACCGAATAAACTAATTAAATGTAAAGAAAATGAAAAAATTAAACAGATACTTTCTTTTGTTGCTTGCTGTCATAGGACTTGTTGGCCTTTCAGCATGTAAAGATGACGATGACCCTTTTGTAGGTTCTGATAACTATATACATGAATTTACTCTTAATGTAAGTGGAAAGAGTTATGAAGGGTATATCTCAAATGATGTTATTGAGTTTGTGTTGCCGGAGGGAATAGACCTAAAGGGAGCAAAAGCATCGGCTGAGATATGTGAGAATGCAACGATCTCTCCGGACCCTGTTTCAATTTCCAATTGGGGCGCAGAGGAGCAACGTTTTACTGTTACAGCCCATAATAAGGAGACGAGGGAATACAAGATAGCAATCAAGTATGAATCGGTTAGCTATGACGGTAACATTTCTTTGAATACTCAATCGGAAGTTGATGCATTTGCCAAGCAGAATGTTAAAATTATCAACGGCTACCTCCAACTTGGAACAAATGTAAAAGAGGGGGCGGATTCCATAAAGAATCTTTCCGGTATTTCTGAAGTTGTTAAGGTCAAAAATTCTATAATTATAGGCAAGGGATTGGCATTAAATACTTTAGATGGTTTTAAAGCTCTTAAAAATGCGGCCAATATTTACTTTGGCTCAAGTAAATCTCCGCTTGCTTTGTCTGATAGCTTGGATATTGAATTTCCGGCATTGGAGTCTGTAGGAGAGGTTACCTTAAGTGCAAACCTTTTAAGATCTGCAAGATTCCCTAAATTAAAAACATCTTATCAGGTGTTTATTAATTCTACCGGTGTTAAAGAGATTGATTTATCGTCATTGGAAAATTCTTTTGCCGGAGTAACTGTTCAAAGTTCTGTAGATGGAAAGACATATAATAATGCGTTGAAAACTTTGAATATAAAAAACTTGCAACAGACAGGAGGCCTTACTGTAAAGGGCTTGAAATCTCTTGTTGAGCTTAATGTTCCAAAGTTAAATTATGTAGATGGCGATTTGAACTGTACTAAATTGGATGCCATTGACGAAATAGTAATGCCGGAATTGGCTTCTGTTACAGGTAATGTTTCCATTTCTGAATACAGTGAGTGTACGACAATCAGACTGCCAAAGTTGGAAAGTGTTGGCGGTAACCTTGCGATAAAAGGAGAGTATAATGATCGTTTCCCTAAAACACTTGTTTTGAATAATCTTAAGGAGGTTAAAGGTGCTGTTGACTTTAATTATTTAGGAGTTAAAGAATTGGATCTTTCCAAATTTGAGGGTGCAGGGGAGTACATTAAATTCTTTTATGCATCATCAATGGAACAGCTGATAACTCCGGTATTGAAAAACGCGGGAGAGGTGTTTGAAATGAGCTGCTGTAATGCTATAAAAGGACTTGATTTGGATCTTTTGGATCCTTCAACCCATATAAATCTCCAGTTTATTGACGACATTGAAAAAATAGCTCTGCCAAAGGAGATATCTCAATTTAGTTTTAATGCATCTTCAATGAAGGTTTCACCGGAGATAACCGGTGCAGAAAAGATAAAGGCTTTTATTTTGAAAGGCGATAATTTGGAATCTCTCAGCTTCAATACAGTAAAGGAGATAGATTCGCTTTTCGCGAATTCAGGACAGTACAGCTATCTCTCTTTCCCAGAGTTGACCAAAATGAGAGCAATTAATTTTTCCCAGTATAATCTTAAGAAATTTTCTGCTCCTAAATTGGAGGTAATAGGTAAAGCCGAATTTGAGTTCATGTGGCTTGCCGAGTATGATTTTCCTGCGCTTAAGGAGATAACAGGAGAGTTCAAATTCTGGGGGGCTTCCAGCAAATATTCTGCAGGCAACTGCAAGATTGAGCACCTTAACGGATTCTCCTCATTAGAGAAAATAGGTTCTGTGTACATAAAATGGTGTCCTAATTTAATTGATTTTTCAGCCTTTAAAAATGCTCTTCCATCTTTGAAGCATGATACTTGGAAAGTAGAGGATTGTAAGTATAATCCAACTTATCAGGATTTGCTTGATGGAAAATATAAGATGTAGTTTTATAATAGTTTGTTATTTTTGCGCAACGAAGCCGTGCCGAACGCTAAATGTGTTTCGCACGGCCGGTGTGCTGTAAAGATATAATATTAAAGATGGAAATGATTAAAAAGATAATTTTTGTTTTTTTTCTGCTGATTTTGGTTGTAATACCTATGCATTCTGCTGTGAAACAGTATGATGCTATGATACTATCAAACTGCGGGACCGGACAATTGCCTGAGCAACCTGATACAAATAAGGTTGAGGATCTTAGCGAAATAGTAGTCACAGACTACAGATTACCAAAGGAGATCCTGCCGGTTCAGGTTTTGCATGGCGAGACGCTAAAGAAACTTAGCGTTCACTCTGTTGCGGATGCAATAAGATATTTTTCCGGAGTGCAGATAAAGGACTACGGCGGTATTGGCGGTCTTAAAACAGTGAATGTGAGGAGTATGGGTAGTCACCATGTGGGGGTTTTCTATGACGGTGTGGAACTTGGAAATGCGCAGAATGGTGTGGTGGATCTTGGTCGTTTCTCTTTGGACAACATGGAGGCATTGTCTCTGTACAACGGACAGAAAAGTGCCCTGTTTCAGCCTGCAAAAGATTATGCTTCTGCAAGTTCATTATATCTTACAACAAGAAAACCTGTTATTACAAAAGAGCGAAAGTACAATTTGGAATTGGGACTTAACGGTGGTTCGTTTGGAACTATTAATCCGTCTGTATTGTATGAACAGAGATTAGGTTCCAAGGTTACAAGTTCGTTTAATGCAGAATATATGTACACAACAGGAAAGTACAAGTTTTCCTATGCCAAAAAAGATGGCTACGATACTACCGAAGTCAGAAAGAATGGAGATGTTAGCGCTTTGAGAATAGAGGGCGGTTTATACGGTAACATTACAAATGGCGAGTGGAAGGCAAAAGTGTATTATTATAATTCGGAAAGAGGCTATCCGGGGGCATCGGTTAGGGAGGAACCTGGTAAATTCAAACATCAGGACAGGCAGTGGGATCATAACTTCTTTGTACAGGGTTCTTTCAGAAAGGATTTTACAAAGTTCTATTCATTGTTAGCTAATGCTAAATATGCGTATGACTACCTTCACTATCTGTCTGATCCTCGTTTGGATGTTACTACAATGTATGTAAATAACCACTACAAACAGAATGAGGTATATGGTTCGTTAGCAAATCTTTTCAATCTGTTTAAGTGGTGGAATGTCTCCTTGTCTGCAGATGCTCAGTACAATACTTTGGATGCGGATTTGGTTGATTTTGTTTATCCTAAACGATTGCAGATATATAGTGCAGCTTCTACATCTCTGCAGTTTGGTGAACAGTTTGCCATTCAAGGAAGTATACTTCATACATACGTTCACGATGAGACAACACCGGCAAGGGATGATATAGATGAGTCGACCGGAGCATGGACGGGAAAGAGTATGAGAGACAAAAGCAAGTTTTCTCCTGCGGTTACAGCATCATGGACACCGTTTAAAGGGAAGGAGATAGGCAAGAACAATGATCTTACTGTTAGGGCATTTTACAAGAATGTCTTTAGAATGCCTACATTGAATGACTTGTATTATACATTTATTGGGAATAAGGATCTTAATCCTGAATATACAACCCAATATGATTTTGGACTGACATATCTTAGAACAACGGAAAAGGGTGTTGTAAAGAGTTTTGAGATTAAAGCAGACGCCTATTATAATGAGGTTACAGATAAGATTATAGCAATGCCTACATCCAACCAGTTCAGATGGACAATGATTAATCTTGGCTTTGTTAAGATAAGGGGTGTAGATGCAACTGTAGGAATAAATTGGCAGTTTGGGGAGGTTGGTATAGACTCAAGAATTACTTATACTTATCAGAAGGCGCAAGACAGGACAGATAAGACAAGTGCGTGGTACGGAGGTCAGATTCCGTATATTCCGTGGCATAGCGGTTCTGCAATTGTTCAGGCCAATTGGAGAGGTTGGAACGTGAACTACAGTTTTATATATACCGGTGAGCGTTATGAGGCTGTAGCAAATATACAGGAGAATTATGAGCAGCCATGGTATACGCATGATATAGCTTTTTCAAAAGAGTTTACGCTTAAACCTGCTGATGCTGCCAATGGAAAGAGAGGTTTGAGGATGATGGCGACTTTAGAGATAAACAATATTGGAAACCAGCAATATGAGGTTGTAAGATGTTATCCTATGCCTGGAACCAATTTCAAAATCAAATTGAAGTTTAAATTGTAAGCAGAATTATATTTAGATAACGATTGTATGAGAAAAATATTAAAAAAAGAGCTTGTACTTGCCGCTTTGTTGGTAGCGCTGTTTTTTGGTGAACTTACAGGTTGTAGGAAGGCGGAGAGGATAAACCGTTCTACGGAGACAGAGACTAATGACAGGCAGAACGGCCCTATAAAGGGCTTTTTCCTCCTTAATGAGGGTAATATGGGTAGTAATAAAAGCACTCTTGATTACTATGATTATGAAACAGGTGTCTATACCAAAAATATCTTTGCCGAGAGAAACCCCGGGGTGGTAAAGGAGTTGGGTGATGTTGGCAATGATATACAGATATATGGAAACAAGTTGTATGCTGTAATCAATTGCTCGCATTTTGTGGAGGTTATGGATGTTAATACGGCAAAGCATATTAAAGCTGTTTCAATTCCAAACTGCAGATACATAGTTTTTAAAGGGAAATATGCGTATGTAAGTTCATACGCAGGCCCTGTAAAGATAGACCCGAATGCACGTTTGGGTTATGTTGCCAGAATGGATACGTCTGAACTTAAAGTCATAGATACCTGTGTGGTTGGTTATCAGCCGGATGAGATGGTTATTTGGGACGATAAACTGTATGTTGCCAATTCTGGTGGTTACAGGGTTCCTAATTATGACTCAACAGTGTCTGTCATAGATCTTAATACCTTTAAAGTAATTAAGAATATAGATGTGGCAATCAATCTTCATAGATTGGAACTGGATTCAGACGGTTATATCTGGGTCTCTTCACGAGGAGATTACTACGGCGTTCCATCCAAGACTTTTGTGATTGATCCAAGAACCGATAAGGTTATTGAGAGGTTCAATTTGCCCAACAGTAACATGACAAGGTGCGGTGACTCTATATATATCTACAGTTGTGAGTGGAGTTATCTTACGAGCAGCAATACAATAACTTACGCAATTGTTAATACTAAAACGAGAAGGATTGTTACCAGAAATTTTATAAAG
>SAMEA104315437__coassemble_438_pt1 | contig 20946 bp, 19 predicted proteins | sample SAMEA104315437__metabat2_low_PE_020 | metagenome-assembled genome bin SAMEA104315437 (sample SAMEA104315437) | gut metagenome | biome: Monkey gut; feature: monkey-associated habitat; material: faeces | place: China | collected 2013
AATAAACGCTCGCGATACAGAAAAAGGTTCTAAGTGCATTTTATGATCTGCTATATACTCACTTTTTACAGGAACAAATGTACCTGCTCCAACATGAAGGCAGATATTCTCTATTTTGTTATTACGTTGTTTAAGATTATTGAGTACATCATCTGTAAAATGAAGGCCTGCAGTAGGGGCTGCAACAGAGCCCTTTATTTTGGCGTATAAAGTTTGGTATCGCTCATAATCTATGCTCTCTGTCTCCCTTTTAAGATACGGAGGAATAGGAATACGCCCACAAATATCCAATACATTTGAGAATGGTATACTGGTTTCCCATGTAAATTTAATCTTAAAAGAGCCATCGTTGCATCTTTCAACTATATGAGCCTTAAAATCAAGTGCAAGAGCATTCTGGTGATGTTCATCACAGAGGAAAGAGACAGGTTCGTTCTTCCATCTTTTGGCATTACCAACCACACAGCTCCATACACACTCTTTTGTCTGCGAAAATACCAAATTATACTCATTTGGCAGAACAGGATTCAAACAGAATATCTCAATGACTGCCCCTGTAGCTTTCTTAAAAAAGAGTCTTGCAGGAACCACCTTGGTGTTATTAAACACAATAAAAGAGGAGGATGGCAATAATTCCGGCAGATTTGAAAAAACAGACTCAGAAATATTACTGTCTTTAAATATCAATAATTTTGAACTGTCTCTTTTATCTAAAGGGTACTTTGCTATTCTATCTTCGGGAAGATTATATGAATAATCCTCAATTTTTATTTTTGGCTGCATATATAACTATATAAACATTGTCTCTTCCAAATCACCGTATGTAAAAACGGCCCTTAATTTGGCTTTAAATCGATTTTGGCTGCAAAAGTACATAATTAGACGTTATGGAAAAAATATCTGATTTTCAAAATTATTTTACATATGTTAATTACAAAACAAAACAGACATCTTAGCTATTTGTTAACTAATTTCACATAATGAAACATCATTTTTATCTATTTCAACATTGTAAACATATATAAATACACCGGTATAATTATAAATTATCTTTAATTATATCTTACTGATAATATGCGTTTTATATCATTTATATTAATTAAAAGATTATATAAATATAAATGCTTGCACCTTTGTTTTGTTAAAAAACATGGAAAAATAGTTATTCTATATTAGTTAATGTATTAAATTCCTGCGTGTTATATAATTTACATGAATAAAATATGTATATAAACTTAATTTTGTATGTACTTATTTTAAAGCATATTATAAAATTGTACATTTCATAGACAAATCTGTTTACAAAAAGACAACTTATTAAAGTTACATAACTAAACAAAATATTGCTTACATTTGTGAATTGAAAATTTTACAGATATGAATCAGCGTTTACAACAGTTTTTAGACTTGGAAAATATATCTCCGGCTAAATTGTCAGAGATTTTGAATGTACAGAGATCGAATATCTCCCATATTTTAAACGGGAGGAACAAACCAAGCTACGATTTCATCTGTAGAATGCTCTCTAAATTTCCATCTCTTAATGCAGACTGGCTCCTTACCGGAAAGGGTAAGCCATACAAGGAGAACTTCCCTCCCATCTATAGTGCGGAGGAAAATTTGTCGGGAAGCAAAAACATATACACAAACACCGCTAAAGAGAGCCTTTCATACAATAATGAGCCTAAAACAGGTGAAAACAGTCTGTTTGCTCTAAATGAAGACAATATGGTTACTCCGGCAAATTTAGGATACTCCGCTGATAATAAGAGCAATAACATATCAACCAACGATTCTGAACTCATTGAGAATCCAATAAATACACAGGAGTTTGGCGATTATAAGGAAAAACGCAGAGTAAAAAGCGTTATTATATTTTATGATGACGGCAGTTTTGATGAGTTAAAGCCGGAAAAATGATTATTTTTGTGGCACAATAATCCACTCAGTAAATGTATAAACTTATAAGATCTTTGCTCTTCTTTTTTTTTACCGGTGAGCAGGCTCATAACTTTGCAAAGAAGTTCTTGATTGTTATGAGATATATCCCCGGTGCGCAATGGATAATTCGGTTAATATATAACTATAAGAATCCGGTTCTTGAGCGTGAAGTCTTTGGTATAAAGTTCAAAAACCCAGTAGGACTTGCTGCAGGTTTTGACAAGGATGGCGAAATATATAATGACCTTGCCAATTTTGGGTTTGGATTTGTAGAGATTGGCTCCATCACCCCTCAAGCTCAAGATGGGAATGCAAAACCGAGGGTCTTTAGATTACCTGCGGATCACGCTATAATCAATAGGATGGGTATAAATAATAAAGGTGTAAAGTATGCGGTTGGGAATCTCACACGTAATCACCCCAAATGTGTAATAGGTGGTAATATCTCAAAAAGTGCGAAAGTAAGCAACGAGGATGCCCCTAAGGATTACGAGAAGAGCTTTGCCATTCTATATGATTTTGTTGATTATTTTGCCGTTAATGTATCTTGCCCTAATGTTAAAGACCTTTGCAAACTACAGGATATAACCGCTTTAAGCGAGATTATAGACAGGCTTCTCGCCTTAAGAAGATACTTTGACGACTACAGGCCAATTCTTTTAAAGATTTCTCCAGATATACCGCGTGAGCATTTAGACGAGATTATAGATCTTGTACTCATATCGGGTCTTGACGGTATTATAGCAACCAACACCACACAGAGCAGAGATAATCTTAAAACAGATATGGAGACTGTAAAGGAGATTGGAAACGGTGGCTTGAGCGGTGCTCCTCTGTTTGAGAAGAGTCTTGAAACGGTAAAATACATAAATAAAAAGACAGATGGTCTTATTACCATAATTGCAGTAGGCGGCATTGAAACTCCACAACAGGCAGAACAGATGCTTAAAGCCGGTGCTTCTTTGGTTCAAATATATTCAGGATTCATATATGAGGGTCCCAGTCTTGTGAAAAGGATAAACAAACATCTGTCTAAAGTAATGGGTAATAAAAAATGATAAAAGCATCTATTTGTACAATTGGAGATGAAATACTTATAGGCCAGATAGTTGACACTAACTCATCTCATTTTGCCAAGGCACTTAATTCTATTGGCGTTATTGTTACCTCAATGGTTTCAACATCGGATAATGAACAGGAGATAGAAAAAACTCTCAATTCGTTGGCGGTAGAAAACGACGTAATAATCATTACAGGAGGGCTTGGTCCAACCAAAGATGACATAACCAAATCAACTCTTGGCAAACTTACTGGTGCAACCGGTACATACCAGAGCAAGGAACAGTTGGATATTTTATCCAATATTTTAAAATCCAGAGGGATTGCGCTTTCGGATATAAATATTGCCCAATCTATTGTTCCAAACACATGTAAGGTAATTCCAAACCACAGAGGAACAGCACCAAACATGCAGTTTGAGATACCTGCCTCAAAGTATGGTCATAGTGTGCTTATATTCTCACTTCCCGGGGTTCCGTTTGAAGCAATTGCCGCTATTGAACCTGTAATGGATTCAATAAAAGAACATTTTAATCTGCAGAATATTACACATAGAACTATCTGCACGTTCGGCATTCCCGAGAGCACCTTGGCTAAAATGATAGAGTCATGGGAGGAGAATCTGCCAAAAGAGCTTCATTTGGCATACCTGCCTAATCCGCTATTGGGGGTAAGGCTGCGTCTTTCTGCTTACGGTGTTGATAAAGATGTGGCAGAGGTTGCCATAGATAGGGAGATACCAAAGCTAAAAGAGCTTATAGGCAACGCAATATACGGATACGGAGAATACTCTCTTCCACTCTGTTTAAGGGATACTTTAACAAAACAGGGAAAGACAATGTCTGTTGCAGAGTCATGTACCGGTGGTTTTATGGCACACATGCTTACATCCGTTCCTGGAGCATCTAAATATTTTTACGGAGGCGTGGTATCTTACGACAACAGCGTAAAAATTAACGTATTGGGCGTTGATAAAGAGATTATTGAGAAATATGGAGCAGTAAGCCGCGAGTGTGCTGAGGCTATGGCTCTATGCGTTAAGGCTCTCATGAAGACAGATTATGCAATTGCTACAACCGGTATAGCAGGACCAGACGGAGGTACAGATGAAAAGCCTGTAGGGTTGGTATGGGTTGGCATAGCTTCGGACAAGGGTGTCCTCTCCACATCGTTCAGATTTGTTGCGAGCAGAGAGATTAATATTGAACGTTTTGCATCTCATGCAATCAATTACTTTAGAGAAAAATGCCTGCTGTAAAGAAAGCGTTGGCGTTAGCGTTAATTTAGTTGAAAGTTTAGAGTTTATAGTGTATGGGCAGTTTTTAAGTTAATAGTAGTAAAGCTTAAAGTAAGAAACTATCAACTTAAAAACAATAAACCAGTTAACTGACTTTAAACTATAAACAATAAATTTAATTAGCCAAAGCCAAATATGGTACAGAGAAAAAATAGTTACAAGTAACTTTATGTAAACATTTATAAAACAATAAATATGAATCAGCCTAAACTTCAACAGCTAAGTCTGTTGGCATTAACACTAATAAGTTATTTGATGATAACATCGTGCAACCAAACAAAACCAGCACTAACTGCAGCCGAGCAGTTGGATTCGCTATTTACAGCCAGATATGGCGTCACAGACACCGCGAGCGGTAAAGTAACATTCCCTAACCCGGGAGCAAGTGTACTTATATGCAAAGGGGACTCCGTTCTTTTTGAAAAATCGTACGGAGAATCCAATTACGACACCAATACAAGAATAGACAAGAATACATTCTTTAACATTGCCTCTGTATCCAAACAATTTACAGCAGTTGCAATACTTAAACTGTATCAAGAGGGAAAATTGGATATAGAGAGCAGTATCTATGATATAGCTCCAAGAGTTACCTCTTTCTTGCCTCCTAAAAACGAGGTGTTTGCCAAAATAAAGATAAAACATCTTATGTCCCACACATCGGGTATTATGGATGAAAGGCCAAGAGACGACAGACATTTTGTGCTTACGGCAACAGACATGCAGTCTTTAGAGTATATGAAGGGAATAAAATCTTTAAGATTTACTCCAGGCTCTCAGTATGAGTACATTAACCCAACATTCCAGCTGCTTTATGTTATAATTGAAGAGGTATCTGGAAAACCTTTTGAGCAGTATATGAGAGATGAGATCTTCACCCCGGCAGGAATGCCGGAAACTCTCTATTTTGAGGATGGACGGGATATTCCAAGGATGTCTCACGGTTATGTTGCAGACAAAGATGATGCACCCGAAGCCGATAAAAAATTCAGCGAACGAGACTACGGTGAGGAGAGTTTCTTTGCAACCAAAGCAGACGGCGGAATATACACATCCGTTATTGAGTTCAATAATTGGGAAAAGGCTCTAAGAGACAACAAGATATTGGATTCTACAACCCTTGCACTTGCATACACACCACAAATAATGGTAACAGGAAGCCCTTACTGCGATTACCAAAACAGAGAGAATACATATTATGCTTTCGGATGGTTTGTAGACAAGACACCTAATATGCCTGTTAAGGTTTACCACACCGGTGATAATGGAGGATATCAGATTTATGCAGCTAAGTATCCCGACAAAGATTTGAGAATAATGGTGTTTGAAAACAGAAACGACCATTCGAGATGGAACATGGCAAAGGAGATTGATAACATTATCAAAAAAGCAGGCTTTTTGGAGTAAAGTTTTGGGAGTAAAATACTCTCCTTCCAAAAAATAAAATAGGACGACCGCTCTAATGGATCGTCCTATTTTATTCAAGCAGCCGTCTCTTTACTAAACCTCCTTATTAAATATGGAGGAATTAGCCTGTGCTACAGGCATGATGACCATATCATTTATATTGACATGTGCCGGGCAGTTTATCATATACATGATTGCATCGGCAACATCATGAGCCGTTAACGGCACAAAACCTTTGTACACATTGGCAGCTTTCTCATTATCACCTTTAAACCTTACCTGAGAGAACTCCGTTTCAACCGCCCCGGGGCAGATCTGCGACACCTTTATACCAAACGGCAGAAGATCTATCCTCATTCCTTTTGTAAGGGCATCCACCGCATGTTTTGTCGCACAATAGACATTCCCATTAGGATATACCTCTTTACCTGCAATTGAGCACAGATTAATTATATGACCGCATTTGAACTCCTTCATATATCTGCTTACAACACGTGTCACATACAGCAATCCCTTTATATTGGTATCTATCATCCTCTCCCAGTCATCAACCACCCCCTCATCTACCCTGTTAAGTCCTACAGCCAAACCGGCGTTGTTGACCAACACATCTATATGTTGCCATTTGTCTGGAAGATTACCCAAATATTTGTCAACTTCATTATAGCTGCGTACGTCAAAGCTAAGTGGTAACACCCTCACACCAAACTCCCTCTCCAACCTCAAAGAGGCCTCCTGCAATCTGTTCTCTCTTCGTCCTGTAATTATTATATCGTAATCACTTGCAGCCAACATCTCTGCCGTTGCTAAGCCAATGCCCGATGTTGCGCCTGTAACCAAAGCAATCTTTCTCATAAAACCTTATTTTTACACTTAACAACCATTCAGGTCTCTCTAAAAAGTATAGGCAATCTCCTCAACTCTATTCATTACCCTAAGGAAATTCTCTCCCAAAATTTTCTTTATATCTGCCTCAGAATAACCTCTGTCTACCAACTCCTGTGTTATTACAGGCATCTTTGAGATATCCTCAAGCCCTTTAGGTCCTGCAGCAATACCGTCAAAATCAGACCCTAAGCCAACATGGTCAACACCTACAAGATTTACAACATGATCTATATGATCTACAACCTTTTTGTAAGAAGGCCTGTTAAGGTCCAATATAGCCTTTACAGAGTCATTGTACGCTCTCTTCTCCCTGCGCCCTGTAGGGTTCTTCTTAAGTTCTGTCTCGGCAGCATCAAAAGCATCGTCGTACGGGCCGTAAATCTTTCCAAACTCTTCGTCCAAGAAGCATGGATAGAAATTAATCTGTATAACACCACCCGCAGCAGCCAAATCCTTAATCATTTGGTCTGTCATATTCCTTGGATGATTGCACAGAGCCCTGCAGCACGAGTGAGTTGCAACAACAGGAGCTACTGAATATTTCAATACATCATAAAATGATTCATCCGATATATGAGACACATCCACAAGCATTCCAATCCTGTTCATCTCCTTTATAACCTCCTGCCCAAAAGTACTTACACCGTGCCATCTCTTGACCTTTGATGAACATGAATCACAAATCTCATTATCTCCCGCATGAGTAAGAGTCATATACCTTATACCCATTCTGTAAAATAATCTCAACAATGAAAGATCCTTCTGTATAGGAGAACCATTCTCCATTCCAAAGATAATAGCTCCTAACCCTTTGGCCTTAAGTTCTCTTGCCTCTCTTACAGAGTATGCCTGCCTCACCTTGTCTTCATTAGCCTCAATTGAGTCCTTTGCAGCAGCTATAAGCCTTAAAGCCCTCATGGTGGCCTCATCCGGCGTAAGGGAATTAGATGTATAAATAGCGAAGAATGAAGCATCTACCCCACCCTTTTTCATTCGGGGATAATCAAAGTGTCCCTCCTTATTCAATTTACTAAAATCTCTGGCCAACATTAGCGAAAGCGGTGTATCGCAATGAGAATCCAGCACAAAGGCCTCTTTATGAAGGGCCATGGTGTCTATAATTTTCTTAGTCATCTTGCATTAAAGATTTTTACATTCAAATATAAACCTAAAAAATCACAAATCCTTGTATTTTTGCGCAGATGATAAAATTTTTTCAAAAAAAACTGTAACAAATGCAACACAGCCCAAAAATCAACGTCTTATAAGTGAAAAAAAGATAAATGAGAAACAACAATAACATAGAGAAGATTTATAATACGTACGCAAAGACCCTTTACAACACCTCTTTAAGGATTGTAAAGGATTCCTTTAAAGCCGAAGAGATTATGCAAGACTCTATAATTAAATATTACAACGAGGATGCAGCAACGCAGTTTAATAATCCGGGAGGTTGGCTACAAAAAGTATGTATTACTAAATCAATAGATTATCTGCGCAAAACAAAAAGAGAGAACATATTTCTTACAGAGTATGCGCAAGACAATGGAGAGGATTCCGTTAATCCTAATCCAGACAAAAACAGAGTTAGCCCCGACACAAAAGCAAAAGAGATAAAGGAGGCTATTTATAATCTTCCCGACAAATACCGCATTGTACTCTCTTTACTGCTTTTAGAGGGGTACGATTACGAAGAGGTGGCCCAGATTACCAAAGCTCCGGCATCAACCATAAGGAGTTGGGCAATGAGAGGTAAAAAAATGGTTATTGAAACATTAAAATGCAAAGAATAATGAAACAGGATATAACAGACAACAATAAAAACAGCAACAACAGATTTGACGAGTCTAATGAGTTGGATATTTTTATAATGCACAATAGAGATTCTTTTGAAGAGGAGCTTCCATTAGGTCATTTAGAAAGATTCAACAGAAGGATTGCTTTAAAAAACAGCAACAAATCTAAAGTAAGGCGTTTTACCATCTCCTTTTCCGCAGTTGCAGCCGCAGTCATACTTGGAGTAATAGCATTTACACAGATAGAGAGCAACAATACTGCACAAGATGAAAATTACGAATTTATGTACTACAAGGCGCAGATAGAGAGTGTAAAGGATGAGATATTCAATGAATCGTCACAGATTGGCGGTGCAATTGAGACAGAGGCAAAAGGGACGGTTTACAGTATAATGAACGAATCTATCCCATTGGAGCAGCTTCTGCCCGAGGAGCTTACAAAGGCACAAAAAGACACCATACTAAAGAAATATTACAAAAAGAAACTAAAGGGGCTTAACCAGTACAAGAGTATTGTATCGCAAGAGCTTAACAACTACAGATAATTGATTATTAATATTTAACACACAAGAATATGAAAAAATTTTTATTAGCATTAACAGCAATTTTATGCGTAACCATTCTTAACGCACAGAGGGTAACCAAAGATTACAGATTCAGCAATATTACAGGAATCAAGGCAAGTAGTATATACAACATAAAACTGAGCAAGGGAAATTCAGATGTTGTAAAGATCACAGCAGATGAGAGGTTCTTTAAAAACATAAAGATTTACAAAGAGGGCAACAATACTTTGGTTTTGGAATGGGATGGAAGTTTTAAGTACAGAGGCGATGACAAAAGAAATACCGAAGGTATTAATGTTGTTATGCAGGTAAACAGTTTGGAAGAGTTAGATCTTTCCGGAGCAGTGTCTTTAGATGGCAACGGAGATACATACCCATCAAGAGAATTTGAGTGTGAGTTATCTGGAGCTGCAAGTGCAAAAAACTTTAATGTAAACACCTGTGAGACCGATTTGGACTTGAGCGGTGCAGGAAGTGTCGCTTTTGGAGGCAATTACGGGAAATTGGAGGGCGAGATAAGCGGCGCAGGAAAGGCAGTGCTTAACGGTAATACTTCCGACATAGAATTGGAGGTAAGTGGTGCCGGAAGTGTAGACATTAGCAACTGTGATGCAAGAATGGTAGATTTGGAGCTGTCAGGAGCCGGAAATGTAACCTTAAAAGGCTCTACAGACAGACTAAAAGCAATAGTAAGCGGGGCTGCATCTCTTAAAGCAAAAGAGTTAAAAGCCATGGATGTGATCTGCTATACTTCCGGGGCATCAGGAGCATCTGTTTACTGTACAGGCACTTTGGAAACAAAAACGACAACAGCTTCAAAGATAACATACTATGGTAACCCTAGGAATATTATTTCACATAACCAATCCTTAGTAAAAGGTAGAGATTAGATAATAATAAGCAAATATAATTGGAATTAACTTTTTTGGAGGCCGGCCACTTATGGTTGGTCTTCTTTTTGTTATGCTTTTTGTATATTTGCGTCCAATAATCCAACACACCGGAACATGGAAGAAAGCTACAAAAAAATAGACAGCCGTAAGGCCATCATCTGTTCGACAATCATATTCATTGTATATATGACAGCCGTTATGTTCCTCTGTCTTGCAAGATTCTCAGGCAGCGGCATAGATATTAATTTGGATGATTATTTTTTAGGAATACGGTTAGACAGAATTGTTCATTTTTCTATGTTCTTCCCTTTCCCATTTATCTGTTGGCTTTTCTTTAAATACAGTAGCACAAGACTACAACAGAACAAAAAATTCCGTTACGCTGCAATAATACTTGCGGGCGTGGTATTTGCGGCCATAGCAGAAAGTTCTCAAGAGCTGTTTACAACATACAGAGATTCGGATCCATTTGACTTTTGCGCCAATATAACCGGAATTTTAACAGGATGTATTATCCTGTTCTTGGCAGAAAAGCAGCTTCACAAAATTTTCCATAAATTATTCAAAATTTAGTAACACAACTTAAATCACAGAAAAAAAGCAGAAACCACCAAAATGGTAATTCCTGCTCTATTCTCACACTATTAATATATAAGTAGCCGCTACCTCACAAAAACAGGTGGCGCAAGCGGTACAAAATTCTTGTCTATCTCCTTGTAGACTGCAGGTGATTTTGTTTTAGATCTGTTTATAACATCGTATTCCAAAAACTTCTGCTCGCTATACCCCTCTCCGGAGAACTCCATAATCCTTCTGTATATTGCCTGGCGCGATACAGCATTAAATCCGCCAACATTATTCACCATTATACTTGTATATGTTGAACGCCATACCCCGGATTTATATGTAGCACCACCTTCATAAATACCTACCAAACCGCTATAATCCGGATTTTCAAGCAGTGATTTCCATTTAATCAGTGTTAGATCTTTAGTAAAATCTACATTACGATTAAACCCATATTTGGTAGCCCAATTAATATGTTCAACCTTCGTCTTTTCAGGAATTGTTCCATTTTCGGTATAATAATACTCATCTGCCAACTTGCCAAATCCATGGCCGCCAACCTCATGATGTATAATCTGTGCATACTGTTCATCATCGCCGTTAGTATACGGGCAGTATCCAACACACATGTCATTGCTATACATATAGCATGTTCCGGCATATTTTGTGTCATTAACCGCTACGATAATGTGAACCCTGTAACCGGATGCAGGAACACCGGGAATATTACATGCATATTGCAAACATAAATTATCATCTCCACCAACATGTGTTCCTTCTCCATACTTTGTAGAGAATACTGTCTCTATTCCGCTTCCTATTCCCTCATTCTTTGAAACAGCCTTTACCATATATACATTGAACCTGTTTCTAAAGCTCTTGTACGGTTCTATAGAGAAGAAGTGCTCCATTGCAGATCTCATCCGCTGTTCGTACTTGCCGCCTTCGCCCATATCCTTGTCTATAAAGCCATCACCCATTAATACAAGGGTAATACCATTACCAACTGTTTTTTTCTGTAATACAGTTACTTCACCATCTTTGCTGTAATCCTGAGACTCGTATCTGTCCGGTGTTACCGCTCTTGCATCCAACGACTTTATTTTGCTTTTTTTAAATATAAGCATTTCCTTGGTTGACATCTTAATGGTTCTGTCGGCAGTCTCAACATATACGGTAATACCATTACGGAAAATTGTAGGCGGAAGAGAAATGTAAAATTCAGTAGGAGTTGTTTCATTCAATTTAACATCATTGCACACCAATTTAACCTCCTCACCACCTTCGGAGCCGAAAGATACGGTTGTATATCCATTAGGGTTTATAGCAACAGTTGCATCTCCAGACAATTTTTCTTTACTATTGCCTTTAATAGTAATGCTTTTAACCGTCATCTTGGAACCTGTCAACTGCAGTTTAAGTACTCCAAACAGGTTCTTGAATTTAAGTTCTGATTCTGCCTTGCTGCCGGTTACAGCAACCATAGGCATAGCATAACGTGCAAACGACTTAGGCAGATAATGCTGTTCACTTGGAATAGTCACGTTTAGAGAGTGAGATGTACCCTCTTTGGCATATTTTATTTTACTACTATATGGATAATACGCAACATTGGCGTCGAAAGAGACAGTTGCATCTCCACTTCCTATCTGTTTTCTCACTAATGTTGCAGTTGTTTTACCGGATGTTCCAGCCTTTACACCATATAGGTCATTTATGTCACTACCATTAAAGAGTGAGACCTCATCCCCCTCTTCCCATAGCACTAAATTTGAGGAAAGAACGGTTTTTGTCTCTACATCTGTCTCGGACAACGCTGTAAAAATTTGTGCATCATCATTAGTTAGTTGCCCATATTCGTTCTTTTCGCAAGATGTAGCATAGAAGAGTACCGACAATAGGGCAAATGCAATATATATTTTTCTCATAATCTTAGTATTAACTGAATTAATAATATATATAGGCTCAATGTAATTAGTCCCATCCCTGAGATCCGTCATCGCCAACCTCTTCCGTACTTCCACTGTTAGAAGATTGGGCAAAGCCTCTTTCCAATTCAATTAAATACCAGCATACTTGCGGTTCACAATACTTTTCATTCATAGCTTAAAATCATTAAAAATTTCTTAAATGTAGCTTCCGTTCAAAAACATGGTAAAGGTAATAAAATTTAAAGCCAAACAAAAAAAGGCAGATTGGAATTTACTCCAATCTGCCCATATAAGTTAGCATTAGCTTTGGCCTTGGCTTTAGCCTTGGCTTTGGCTTTGGCCTTCTATCCTTTCTCTACATTAAATTCGCCAACGCCAACGCTAATACTAAAGCTATAAACAATAAACTTTAAACTTATTTGCCTTTGGTCTTAATAAAGTTTATAGTGTATAGAGAAAGACTACTTTAAAAGGTCTACGCTACGCTTGATAAACTCATGCAAATCCTTACCTTTTAGCATGTTGTTAGATAACAATGCCAAGTCCGTAAGCTGTTTGAGAAGCTTATCCCCTTTTGCAAATGTCTCCACAATCTCACGTTTCTCCTTATCAAAGCCCTCTATCTCTTTGTTGCAACTCTCTTTTTTGTCTTTCTGCTCGGTTGTAATCTCCTCAGGCTTTTTATCTTTGGTTGCATCCTCCACCTCTTTAAGAGCTTTCTTTGACTCCTCCTCTTTAGCATCAATCTCTTTAAATTTTTCATTTCCAACGGTAGCAGCATCCAAGTCGGTTATTACCTTGCCAATAAGAGGACTCTCATAGTTAAGAGTTATCTCGTAATGATCCGGCATTGTCCCCATAAAGTTCATTCCACCACCCATTGCAGACATCTCCTTGTAACGTCTCATAAACTCGCTTTGGGTAATAAGCACAGGCATAGAGGTAACACCAAGATTGTCAACCTTTACGGTATAGTTGTTATCTTTAGGAAGGATAGCCTCAAATGCCCAGTTAAGCTGAGTTTCAAGCCCCTCTCTCAAAGCAGGTTTCTCCTTAGACTCCTTCTCCACCAATCTGTCTATGCTGTCCGAATCGACACGGGCAAACTTTGCATTCTCCAATTTGCTCTCCAACAGATTAACAAAATGGGCATCCAATTGGCTGTCGAATACAAGAACCTGATACCCTTTATTCTTAGCATCCTCTATGTATGTGTACTGTGCCACAGGGTCTGTAGCATAGAGATAAACAATCTTCTTGTTCTTGTCTGTCTGCTCCGGCTCAATGATTGCCTTGTACTCATTATAGTTATAGTATTTACCATCCGTAGTCTTCATAAGGGCAAAATTCTTGGCCCTGTCAAAGAACTTCTCGTCTGATAACATACCGTATTCAATAAAGAGTTTGAGGTTATCCCATTTAGACTCAAACACAGCCTTGTCATTCTTGTAGATCTCCTCCAATCTGTCTGCAACCTTTCTGGTAATGTAAGAGGCAATCTTCTTTACATTCGAATCTGCCTGAAGATAGCTTCTTGAAACATTAAGCGGAATATCTGGAGAATCAATTACACCATACAGCAATGTAAGGAAATCAGGAACAATATTCTCAACAGAATCCGTTACGAACATCTGGTTTGAATAGAGCTGTATCTTATTCCTTGTAACATCCATATTATCCTTAATCTTAGGAAAATACAAGATTCCCGTAAGGTGGAACGGATAATCTACGTTAAGGTGTATATAGAACAGAGGATCATCCTGCATAGGATAGAGTTTTCTGTAGAACTCCATATACTCCTCATCCTTTATACTGCTTGGGGTCTTTGTCCAAAGAGGTTCTGTATCATTAATAATCTTATCCTTGTCTGTATCTACATACTTGCCGTCCTTCCACTCCTGCTCCTTTCCAAAAGCAATAGGGACAGGCATGAACTTACAATATTTTGTAAGCAGAGTATTAATTCTCGTCTTATCTGCAAATTCGGCAGACTCATCATCCAAATAGAGGGTGATCTCAGTTCCTCTGTCTGCCTTATCAATCTCGCTCATCTCAAACTCAGGAGAACCATCGCAACTCCACTGAACACCCTTTGCCCCCTCTTTCCAAGACAATGTCTTAATAACCACCTTTTTGGAAACCATAAAGGCAGAATAGAATCCCAATCCGAAATGTCCTATAATGCTGTTTATGCTGTCTTTATATTTTTCAAGAAACTCGCCGGCACTTGAGAATGCTATCTGATTGATATATTTGTCAACCTCCTCTTCAGTCATACCAATACCCCTGTCTGTAATGGTTAATGTCTTCTCCTTCTCATCCAAAGCAACTCTCACGGTGAGATCTCCAAGCTCCCCCTTAAACTCCCCTACGCTAGAAAGAGCCTTCATCTTTTGAGTAGCATCTACAGCATTGGCAATCAACTCCCTAAGAAAAATTTCATGGTCAGAATACAAGAATTTTTTAATCACCGGAAAAATATTATCCGTAGTAACACCAATCTTACCTTTAGCCATAATATATCTGTTTTTTAATTATTTACTCTTTTCTTCCCAGCAAGATTTAAGTAATCTTAAAAAAATAACTTTGTAATCTTTAATTGTCTTTTCGGTCTATATTTCTTTTCTCAAAAACACCCCTAAATCTTTACCAACTTATTTTTTAATGCTTACTAAAACGGTTTTTGTCGGGAAGCGGAAAAACATTAATCAAACAGCATACCACAGAAAGCAGACTGACTATTTGGCAGGACAGACCCTTTTTAAGGCAAATTGAGCAATTTTGTGGCTCAACGCTTGAAACTTACCGGTGTAACAGGACAATACATTTAATGTTAATTTTATGTTAGCTAATTCCTGCCGATTCTGCCGGACATATCACTCTTCTGTGTCTCTGCTCTTCTCACTCTGCCAGCTTTGCCCCAATTGAAGTTGTAGGAGAGCTTAAGTTGATATGACCTGTATGATACATTGTTTGACACAGTCTGTGTATAGTCTCCCATATCTATAGTTACATTACCACCTTTTTTGTGTGAATCAAATATATCACTTACAGAAAATCCAATATTCCATCTCTTTAATCTTTTGGTAAGTTCTAAATCTATGTTAGTAGGGTCTTTCCTATACGCATTATGGCTGACTGCTTTTCTGGTAGTTCCAAATACAATTGCCCTTAATGAATACGATTTAGGCAGCCTCAAGACAGCAAAAAGAGTGTAAGAAAGCGAATTATAGGTATGTCTATTGTCGTCTACCTTACTTTCCGTAAAACTATATGCAATATCAAAATCTATATTCAATTTGTTAAACAGATATTTGCTTGCATGAAACGATGCAAATACTCCCTGATTACTCCCATTATTGGTATAAGACTGGTAGATAGTACCTTTATCATCTGAATACAGATATGAAGTTATTGCATCGTCTGCTCTATTATAATCTACCGACAATTTATAACTATTAAACAGCGTGAGTTTCAAGCCGTATGAGTTTGAATAATATGACTCCAAATTTGGATTACCAACACTTACAAAAATGTCATGCTGCGAAAGTACGGCATCGGGATTAAGTTGTGATATGGTAGGGCGTACTACCCGCATTGCATAACTTGCACTTAATACATGCCCTTTTCTCTCATTGAGATAATAATTAACAGAGGCGTTAGGGATAACATCAAAAAAATCATTATTATCTATGTTTGCCCATTGAGCTTGTACTCCTGTTCTAATGCCAAACCTTTTAAAGTTTACCGAATACGATGCAAAAGGCCTTAATACGCTCTCGTTATACGTAAACGACAATTCATTATTTATCGCTTCATTATTTATGTACGAATACTGAAGACCGGTATTAAGATTATGCTTTTTATTAAATCTCTTTGAATAGTTTGCATAACCGATAAACGAACTTGTATTATTCTCCGTATTAGCAATCTTATCCTCTTTTTTAATACCGTTATCAACTACAAAACTTCCCGTAACAATTTCATCCTTTATGTACGAGCCCAAATAATCGCCTGTTACAGTCAATTCAGATGCATCCTTGAATGAATGAGTGTACATTAACGAAACTGTTGGCGTTTTAACAACAGAATTATAATCCCTGAAACTTCCATCAGATGACACCTCTGAATCTGCACCGGTCGTTTCAGTTACTGTTTTTCTCTTTTGGTCTCTGTTCATCTCTCTGTATGATACCTCTGCAGAAAGGTAGTCATTTTTAGATATGTCATACCCTACACCAAGCGTTCCCATAGCAGAATATGGCAACTTAAACTTCTCTGTCGTTATGTCATTAACCTGTTTATCCAAATCTTTCCAATCATACTTTAAAGTCTCATTTTTATCTTGATACATATTTGAGTATGAACCGGATGTGTAAAATGAGAGCTTACCTCTCCTGTAATTAAGATTGAAATCCGGGTTGACAACAAATTTGTTTTCGTTTCCCGATGCCCTCACAGAGGCAGACATAAACCCTCCGGCCTGTTTCTTAGTTGTTATCTTTATGGCTGTACCACCGTATCTTTCAGATATATCCGGATCTGATATCACCTCTATCTTCTCTATATTCTCACCTTTAAAGGAATTAAGATATGTAAGAAGGCTTTCGTCATCAAGCTGTACACGTCTACGGTCTACATAGATATTTGTAACCTTGCTACCGTACAGCGTAACATTTTTAGTAACCATTACGCCCGGAGCAGTCATAAGCACATCTGTAAGATCTTTATTCTTTAGAGCAGCTATATTACCTATTTTATATTCATAACCACTCATATTGTAATCTACCCTGTTTGCTGTTATCTTTACCTCCTTTAGGGTGCTTACATCCTCTTTGAGTATCAACTCATTAAGGTTAATATCCTTGTCAACTGTAAGGTTGAGAGTATATTTTTCATATCCCATTAATGAGACCTCCAATGTATATACCCCATCCTTAGCGTTTAATGCAAAGACTCCATTTATATCTGTGGCTGTACCTGTCAGTTTCTTTGTAGCATTATCAGACAATACCACAGATGCAAACTCAACTGGTTGATTGTCTTTATTTATAACCTTTCCTGTTATCTTATAAAGATTCTGTGCAGAAATACCACCAACACAAAATAACAATAGGAATAATGTTAAATATACTCTCATGGAAAATCTTATTTTTTTACTCTATTCTTGTTTTGGACTTGCTTCATACCACTCTTTACCGCAGTCTCTGCAAAAAACCCAACAGCCCTCTTTTCCATCTGGATGATAGTGATTAGTCTCACGACTTCCACAAACCGGACATTTCAAGACACACTTAGTAGCATAAGCTGCAATCGCTCCACAACATAATGAAAGTGCCACAACAATAACAAATGTTAATTTCCCAAATTTGTTTTTCATAATAAATGATTTTTAAAAGTTAATAAAAAATTAATACTTAGGTTTTTCTATAACACCCTCCCAACTATTACCACAGTATCTGCATACAGCATGATATGCATCTCTATCATTCTTGTCAAGATGAAAATGATAGACATCATCTATATTTCCACACACATCACACTGCAAAGGATACGCATCTACAGCGGAACAATGTACGCAAGGATTTGAGTATGCTATAGCTATTCCGCCACTGACTAATATTAGTAATAATACTACTAATACCTTTTTCTTTAATTTCTTTTTCATAGTAAAAATTTAATTAAAAATATATTGCAATTACTGCGGGATTATAGATGAAGTATAGCCATTCCATTCGTAATCACAGGATTTGCAGATAGCATAATACTCAGTACTATTAGGACTGCTATGAATATGAATAACATTATCACCGCCACACATTGGGCAAAATTTCTCACATTCACAATCTGTTGCATGGATAGCAAATAAGCCACCACATACAAGTAATAATGAAATTGCAAGTGGCAAAATTCTTTTAAATCTTTTTTCCATAAAAATAAGTTTTAGTGTTAATAATTGATTAATAAATAGAAACTCAATAAAATAATGAGTGTGCCAGATAGGTTTTAGTATTTTTTTCGTAAAAGCGTTTTTTCATAGAATTAAGTTTTATTAAGAGCGAAGATAATAAAATATTTTTTTATTGCAAATACATTTTACATGTATTTATCAAATATATAAGAACATAAGCTAAAAAATATACAAGCACCTTAAAAGGTAAGTACATCTGAATAAACTCATGCTGTAACATTCCTCTATAGACTGCAACACTTTGGTTATACATATAATATTGCATTCTGCTGTCAAAATATATATATTTGCATGGGAAGATACACATACTCAATATGGGAAAAATAATCCCAATCTATAGCGAGGAGATTATTAACAAATATAAAGATGTCTTATCCCGCAAAAATGTTAGAGATATTTTTAACGACAAATAAAAATGAGAGAGGTTAATCCAAAAGATACAGCACGTGCTCAGGCTTTTGAGTTGTGGATGAAATCGCCAATGCCAATGGTAACTTTAACCAAGACAATGAATATAAGCAGATTGCTAAGGCTATCAAAAAAGAGAGATTTAAAGTTGAATATGCTTATGGCTTGGTGTATTGGTAGAGCCGCAAAACAGGTAAAAGAGTTTTATATGTTGCCTGTTGGAGACAAATTAGTAGAATATGATAAGTTAGCCATTGATGTAATTGTTCACAACAACAGAGGCAATATCTCCTTTTGCAATATACCACTCAAGGATAATATAGCCGAATTTAACAATGAATATCTGCGCCTTACAAAAGAGGCAGCCATTACATGTGAGGGCAACACCATAGAGGATGCAATGGTTATAGGGACTTCTGCTCTTGTACAGACGGAGTTAGACTGTATTGTAAATCAATATACAGAGCTATTCCGCAACCCTATAGTTATGTGGGGAAAATATCGCAAAGGGTTTTGGCGCACCACATTACCGGTATCTTTCCAATTCCATCATGTCCAGATGGATGGCATGCATGCCGCAACATTCCTCCAGACTCTGCAACAAGAGATGTATAACATAAATAACAACGCACTGAAAACGCTATAGATTATTTTAATTTCACTCCTTCTGATGTGACGATAATTACATTCTTAACCTCATCCCTATTGTCAACGTTAACAAGAAACATAGGTTTGGCACCTGTGTAGGGTATCGCCTCGGGCATTCCAAATTGTTCATTGGTCTTTGTTTTTTTCACAAGGAGACGGTTGTCATAGATGCCTCCTATATGTTTACCTTTATAGTATAGCAGATATTCACCCATCATCTTCCTTGTTGCAATATCATCTCCAAGACCGGATTGGTCTATGACAAATTCCATATAATCCTTTGATGTTGCCATTGCTTTCCAATTATATTAATGATATGTAATGTTTATTAAACGTTATTGCTCGTAGAGCAACAACCATGCTTTTTTCAAATAGCGCCAAATTTACAACTAACTAAATGCGAGACAACCGCAGCGTACTGAAGTACGTGAGGATTGGCGAGTCATGAAAGTTAGGAAGTAAATTGGGGTGCAACGCTCGTAGAGCCACAACCATGCTTTTCTTAAAATTCGCTTCATATACAACTTAATGAACACTGCTCAGAGGCCTTCGCTTATTTAAGTTTGCTTCCGCAAATATGCTTTGCTTCGCAAAGGATTACGCCTGTTTAAATAGCCTGCAAGGCCACAACCATGCTTTTTTCAAATAGCGCTCAAGTTACAACTAACTAAATGCGAGACAACCGCAGCGTACTGAAGTACGTGAGGATTGGCGAGTCATGAAAGTTAGGAAGTAAATTGGGATGCTATTTGAAAAAAAAGTGCCCGGAACAAGACTCGAACTTGCACAGACTTACGTCCACTAGTCCCTGAAACTAGCGTGTCTACCGATTTCACCATCCGGGCTTAACGTTTAACGCTTGGGGCTACAAATATAATAATTATATGGTAAGTAATTACATTTTTGCATGTTTTAATGCAATAACTTTTTTGTTACATTCATAAATTGGCAACAGGAATAAAGCTAACTAATTTGTTATAAATTTTACAATTAATTATAAACCAAAGCATTATAACACAGTATCACCAAATACCTCTAACAATAATAAAAATGGATATTTTGTCGGGAAGAAAAATATTAAAATGGATAGCCTACGCCAAATTGGATACCATAATTGTTCTTTTTGAACCAATTTCCCGGACCATTCCAAGAGTTGTATTCGGGATCATAGGTTTTAAAACCCATGTCGAGACGTAGGAGAACAAACTCAAGATCGAACCTTAAGCCAATTCCACAGTCAAAGGCAAGATGCTTATAGAAATTGTTAAATCTGAACAGGCCTTTGTTAAAGTTGGCTGTCGCATAGTCTCCTTTGCCTACTCCTGATATCTTGGAGATGTCTGTTAATCCTAATGTATTTGATTCGCTCTTGGAATGCTTTAGATTCCAGATGTTGCCAATGTCTATGAATATAGCGCCGTCAAACATCCAGAATAGTGGAAAACGGTATTCCAAATTGGCTTCCAAGTGAAGCTCACCTGTCTGATTTGGAAGAGACCATGTTGTATCTCGTTGCGCATAACCCGGGCCAACGGTTCTTGCCTGCCATGCCCTAAGGCTGTTTGCACCTCCGG
>SAMEA104315437__coassemble_525_pt1 | contig 18261 bp, 11 predicted proteins | sample SAMEA104315437__metabat2_low_PE_020 | metagenome-assembled genome bin SAMEA104315437 (sample SAMEA104315437) | gut metagenome | biome: Monkey gut; feature: monkey-associated habitat; material: faeces | place: China | collected 2013
AATTAGGATCATTTTTAAAGGTAACTAATGTACTGTGTGCAGCAAGAGCTGCATTGGCATTCTTTAGAGCTGAATCATAATTCCCTCTGTATAGATCTACTCTTGCTTTAAGCGCTTTAACAGTTGGGACAGTAGGCCTAAAACTGGTCTTTAGATTAAATTTGGTACATCCTGCCTTTGTAAGCAGCTCCTCTGCTTTATCCAAATCTTCATATATCCTACCAAGTGTATATCCAACAGTCTCTCTTGCAGGTATCTCTCCAGGGGCTACGCCATCTCTGTAACCTATGCCGGGAGCATTTTCATCCCACAAACAGAAAGAGAGCATTAGTATAAAATGGTAATATGCTCTTCCAAAGTAAGCTTCACCGGCAACCTGGTCGTGAGTTTGTTGATTTGTCTGTTCTACCTTGTCTATGTTATGCAAAATGGTGTTAAACCTATAGATTCTCTCCCACGAAGGGGTCCAGGTTGTTAACATGTTATATTGATTATTTACCAACTCCTCTTTGTCTAAGGTATATTTCATATAGTTGTAAGGAGAACGTTTAAGCCCGTATGTAAAGTAATCAGGATCTATTTCAATGGCATCTGTAAGAAAAATCTGGTCACTCATATACCCTCCGGTTATTCCGTAAGTAATGTAAACATCACCGGGGGCGTCGAATAAGTATAGGTCTAAACTTCCCGACAATTCTTTCAATTGGTCCATGTGATAAATGTATGCACTTCCCGATTTGTTTGGAGTCTCATCCAAAAAATCATCGCATCCTGTTAATAAGGCACTTCCTATAAATGCAAACAGAACCGGTAATATTTTGTTAATATATTTTTTCATGATATCCCTGTTTATTTAAAGTTTACTTTTATTCCAAATGTAAATGTGCGCATAGGTTTTATATTACCATATACGTAATCGGGATCAAATCCTTTTTTTGAACTATAAATCAGTCCAAGGTTGGACCCCTGTAGATAGATAGTTGCAGATTTAACAACTCTCTGTTTATCTAACAGTTTAGTAGGCAGTTCATATCCTAAATAAACCTCTTGTAATCTTAAATGATCCCCTTTCTGATAAGAGTCTATATTCTTTAACTGCATGTTGTAAGTGTAGTTATATGCATGAGCGGCTGTGAATACATTAGCATTTTCATCGTTATAAAGAGGGAATGCAACATATTTTTTTTGATTTGCATAACCCTCATCATACACCTTAAAACTCCTATCAAGTTCTTTACTAAAATATGGGTTGTTCATATTGTAGTCAAAGATCTGATTTTTATATACCCAGTAATTAAATCTACCTGTAATAAGAAATGAGAGAGTAATTCCTTTATAGGTAAATCTGTTTGTAAAACCCATTTCATATTTAGGGGTACTTGTTCCTAAATAGTAGAAATAATTATGATCATCCAATGTCATTCCGTTCTGGCGTTCTATCTGATCTCCAAGATGTGATGAAGTGTAATCTACCAATGTTTCATCCTTACCATCTTTGCCTTGCAATATAACAAAGCCCTCTTTAGTGTATCCTTTTAATTTAGCAACAGTTATAGCATCAATAGGGTATCCCTTTAGATAGTCCATATTAAGTATAGGAGATTGAGATGTAACATTATACTCAAGAATCTTATTTGTATTATATGCTATATTCAGATTCCCGCTCCATCTTAAATCTCCTGCAATTCTAATATTGCTGTTCAAACTGATTTCAATACCTTTATTCGATACTTTGGCATTGTTGTAGTTGGCCGAATCTGTTCCTTGAGAGATTACAGGGACGGTAGCTTTTGCAAGTACATCATATGAATATTTATTGTAATAATCTATGCTTCCATATAGTCTGCTCCCAAATAGATCAAAATCTACTCCAATGTTAAGTGTTCTTGATTTCTCCCATGTTAGTGATGGGTTTCCTCTCATTGCTATAACGCTGAAAGGTTCATTGTTTGTATATGTTATATTACCGGGATAGGTTTTTAGTGTTGTAACGGTAGAATTATTATTCTTTCCGGCTGATACGCCTGCTATACCAATAGAGGCTCTTATCTTTAACATATTCAGCCATTTTACATCTTTAAGGAAATTTTCTTGTGTCATAATCCAACTGCCTCCAACAGACCAGAATGGAGAGAATTTTTCTCTTGTCTCTTTTGTCTGGTAGTTGGTTGCATCTCTACGGAAACTACCGGTAATAGAGTATTTGTTATTGAATGTATAACTTGCATTTGCGTATGCAGAGAAATAACGTTCAATAAATTGAGATAAAGCGCCTAACCCCTGATACGGCATTAGAGAATTTACTCCAAAGATATTTGGTTTTCTTGTTACATAATCTGGTGTTGATAATACAGAATATGTATTTTTATTAAAGCCATATCTTGTAACAGAAGGGATAACATCTGTTGTAGATGAGATAACCTCTGTTCCTGCTATTGCAGAGATGGTGTGTTTCCCAAAGGTTCTGTTAAAATCGGCCTGTCCTCTTAAATTGTAGCTATCGTATTTGTTACCGGTATCGGTAAATACACCTCCGGCAGGTAAGTAAGATTCATATAATCCGGTTGCAGGATTTAACGTAGAGTATGTATTGTAAAGGTCTCTTACATAGTATGAATCAATGTCGTACATATTCTTGCCATCCGTTCTGCCATACTCATATTGCCCTTTTGCGCTAAGTCCAAGTCCCCACTCAGTCTTGTAATTTAAGCCACCCTGTACCCTGTAGTTAAGACTTTTTGTTGTGTTATGTCTATATTTTAGATCTTCAACGGGGTTGTATAGCCAACTCGCGGGGGTCTTTCCATTATATTCACTCATTAAAATAGGATAATAGATAGTGTTGGCTGTTGGAACATGCAGATAGTTACCGCTCTCATCTACAAACCTTGTCCATGGAGAAACGTATGTTTTTAGATTCTCTATACTCTCTCCATTATTTTTGTTTTTGCTAAAAACGGTGTTAAGACTAACATTAAATGATAGATTCTTTGTAATCTTTGCAGAACTCTGCATATTAAGATTTACCCTTTCGCTTCCATTTCCAACCATATAGGTGTCATTTGAATTATATGAAGCTGAAAAAGCGTAATCAATCCTCTCAGAAGAGCCTCTTAATGCCATATTGTACTGCTGTTTTACAGCATTTCTCATTAGATATTTCTTAATCTGTTTCTCCCAAATTTTATTGTTGCCAAGGGCTATCAGTTCAGCTCTTTTAGCGCTATATTCCGGTTCAGAAATAGAGGCTCTTGTATTCTTTTCCCAAATTAGGGAGTATGGCTCAGCATAATATACGCGTCTGGCTGTTGCCATAAGGTATGGGTCTTGAGTTCCCGATATATTAACAGGCGTATATTTATTCATTAATTCAACATATCTGAATTGATTTTCGGCTGAGGCCATGTTAAAGGCGTAGTCTAAATCTGGTTTAGAAGATACACTTACAAAAGCATCTGCAGATATATCCAATTTACTGCTGCCTTTTGCTTTTTTTGTAGTAATTACAATAACGCCGTTAGCTGCACGTGCTCCATAAATTGAGGTTGCCGAGGCATCTTTCAAAACAGTTATATTCTCTACATCATTAGGGTTAATTGTAGAGAAAGGATCGCTGTTAGTTGAATAACCGTTTATAGGGAAACCGTCCACAACTATTAGAGGATCTTTGTCTAACTGATCTTTTTGCAGTGTTCCCTGACCTCTAATAACAAAACGTGGAGTACCATCTACAGAATTACTTGATACAGCTAATCCTGGAATGATTCCACCTAAAATATCAGAAATATTAGATGTGGGTTTTTGTGCAATTACCTCGGAATTAACAATTACATACGAACCTGTAGCTCTCTCCTTAGATATTGTCTGGTAACCTGTAATGACAACATTCTCCAAAGCAATGGCATCTGTCTTCATTATAATGTTTGCAACACTGCTTTTACCTGCAATAGATGAAAAATCCTGCATCCCAACAAAAGTGAACAGCAGTTCGTCTCCTTCCTCTGCCTCAATGTTGTAACGGCCATCAATATCGGATGCAGTAATTTTCCCGGTAGCCTTGTTCTGTATGGTTACACCGGGGAGTGGCTCGCCTGTTTCGTCTGTGATAACTCCGTTCAAGGTTTTTGATTGGTTCTGCTCATAGCCTTTTGGATATAGGGCTATGTGGTTCCCTTTTAACGAATAGGAGAGATTTGTCCCTTTGAGCAGTTGCGAGAGGAGTGTTTTAATTTCGTCTTGAGTAAATGTTTTTCCGTTGGTGGCATTTTTTTCAATGGAACAGGTTACTTTCTGTTCAACTGCTACCTTAACAGCATCTGAATAAACAAAATTGTAGCCGCTCTGCTCTGTAACTGCCTTAAGGACTGTCTTGAGCGGTGTGTTACTGAAATTGATTTTAAGATGCTGAGCAAACAGATTGTCCGATAATGCAATGGAGATTATCAGGCATGTGCAAAAGGTGATTATTCCCTTTGTACAGATTTTCTTGATTTTCATGTCAGACATATTGGTTACTAAGGTTAATGATACTTTTCCATATAGTGTACCCCATTAACCGCTGTTACCCTATGTTTTTTTATTTAAGTGTTACCAAACTGTCCTTTATCTCGTAGTCTACGGATGTGCAGAGGCTTATTATGCTCATGATGTAGTGAATGGATTCCGAATTGAAAGAGCCTGTTATTGTTTTGTTTAGCACACTGCTGTCTGTAACTGCAAATGTTACCCCGTGCCATCTTTCCAACACCTTTATAACCTCAGATAGTGGTGTTTCGTCAAAGACAATTCTCCCCTCTGTCCAGGCTTTTATGTTGTTCATCTTAGGTGAGCCTACCTTTACAGGTCTCTTATTGGGGGCAATAATGAGTTGGTTGTCGGGAAGCATATTATAAGTGTTTCCTTTTGAGATAAGGGTAATTTTCCCCTCGTAAAGGGTGGCTTCTTCGCTGTTGTCGTTAGGGTATGATTTTATGTTGAACTTGGTGCCCGTTACCTTTATTATAAGCCCCTTGGCTGTTGTAACTATCAGTGGGTGAAGTGAATCTGTTGCTACATCAAAGAACGCTTCGCCATCTATCTTTACCTCTCTTGTCTTCCCTACAAATCTGTTTGGGAAAGTTATTTTTGTGTCTGAGTTGAGCTTAACATTTGTGCCGTCGGGCAGGGTGATGTTAGATTTAACACATTTTTCTGTATAGATAGTGTTGAGGTTCTCTTGCGGTATGTTATCTAATCCTATCTCTATATTTCCGTTTTTGAGTTCTGCAAGAAGCTCATTCTTAAACGATTCTTTTAATTGTTCGCTGTTGCTTAAAGGGTTTATGAATAGCATTGTAATGGCTGCCGCTCCAATTGCTGCGGTTATGTACAATACAATCTGTGTTCTCTTGAGTTTTGCGGAATGGGCTTTGTCTGTAGCAGGTTTTGTGGTGGGCTCTGCTGTCTTTATTGTAGGCTCTGTTATTGTCTTTGCAGCCGGCTCTGCCGTATGATTTGCCACATGCTCTGTTGTTATGCTTTGCTGTTGTGCGCCTGCATTGGTGCGCAGAACTTTCAGCTTGAAGTTTTCCAGCTCACTTCTGCTTGCTCTCTCCTGTGGCATTGTCGCTACCACATAGAGCGCTTTTAGATTTGCGAGATACCTGCCGTTGGCTGCATCTTTATTGGCCCATCTCATTACCTCCTCTCTCTGCCGGGGAGAAGTTTCGCCTTTTATGTATTCTATAAGTAGTTGCTTTCTCATAATACCCTCTTTATATTATAACGTAATGGTTGGGAAAATCCATAATAAAACGGGCAAATAATCTTTAAGATATTTGCGCAATATTATGTATGCTTTTGTTAGTCTGGCTTCTACGGTGCTTAACCCAATGGACTGTACAACTGCTATCTCTATGTTTTTAAGGTTGGCGTTGCGGCTTAGGAGAAAGGTTTCACGAACCTTTGGCGGCATACTTTGTATGGCTTTGTTTATAAGATCCTGCACCTCTTTGCTGAAAATCTCTACATTGTTCTGCTGCCCTATGGCCGATATGTTAAAGTTGAGTTCGGCATTCTTGCACCAATCTGCATAGTTTGCCTTTGCTTTTCTTTTGCGAAGTATATTAAGCGACTCATTCTTCGCCAAAACAAACAGATAGGGGAAAAACTCCCTTTTGGATGACAGCATCTCTCTTCTGTTCCATAGTTTTAGGAATACATCTTGCGCAACCTCTTTTGCCTCCTCCCGGTCTTGGAGATAGCTATACGAGAAGTGCTCTATCTTTTTTATGTGTTCAAGGTAGAGTTCATTAAATATCTTCTCTTTTGAGTCCGGGCGGCTGTGCATCTTTTTCCGTTAGGTTTAGGACAAAGTTATGAAAAATAAACTACTATTCTACATAGGCCAATGTGGCAATGGATACTTTGCAGTCCGTTAGGGTGGGGGAGGAGCGGAGGGCGTGAACTGCCGCCTCTAATGTTGCTCCGGTGGTAAATACATCATCTACAACTAAGAAGTGCTTTGGCGTTAGCATTGGCATTGGCTTGGGCCTGAAAGCCTCAATCATGTTCAACCGCCTGTCCTCCTTGTTCTTATGAGTTTGCGTTGCCGTAACATGCACCCGCTTTATGTAGGCATTGCTTACCTCTATTCTTCTTCCCGACAATTCCTCTATCCCCTTTGATATCCCACGTGCAATCTCGATGGATTGGTTATATCACCTTTTAAGCCACCTCAGCCAGTGCAGAGGAACAGGAACTATTTTGTCGGGAAGCAGAGAATAATTACCATTGCAACTTTCGGCAATCTTGCGCCCCAAAAGCCGTCCAAAGTAGACACCAAGCTCGGGATGCTCCTTATATTTTATTAGGTGTATTATGTTCCTGTAACCTCCGGTAAAGAAGAAGAGACTATAGGCCCTCTCTATTTGAGTATGCTCGCCAAAGGTTTTTTCTGCCATATTGCCCGGTGTAGAGCAGAAGTATGTAAGCGGGAAATCTGCACGGCAGTAGCTGCATAGATACCGTTCCCACCTGTAGATCAACCGTCCGCAGACATTGCAGTTTTTCATTATTTTTCTCTTTACTTTCCTTTCCTTTCCTTGCCTTGCCTTTAAAATTGACTATAAACAATAAACCATGCACTTTCAACTCAATTAAGGCCAACACCAAAGGTATGTACATTAATACGCAGGCGGTTTTGATATTGGAAATTTACCTTTCGGACGGATAAAATTTTAGATAAGTTGCGCAAGCTGGGTTAAAAAATGAGCTGTTGCGCAGAAAATCTATGGATAAGTTGCGGAACTATGTTAATTTTTGTATGTTTGCGCAAATTATCTGTGTATGGAACAAGTATTAGTAGGCAGGAAACATAATTTAAAGTTGCTTAAAGAGTATATAGATTCGGAAAGATCTGAATTTGTTGCTGTTTATGGAAGGCGAAGAGTTGGTAAAACATTTCTTATCAGATATGCGGCCGGTGATAACTTCTCTTTTTATGTAACAGGTGTTCATGGTGCTACAAAAGATGTTCAATTGACAAACTTTGCAATTGCTTTGCAAAAGTACTCCGGTTCTGAAAATCTAAATATCCGGAAAAACTGGATATTAGCCTTTTATGAATTGTCTAAATATCTTGAATCGTTGCCACAGGGAAAAAAAATAATTTTTATAGACGAATTGCCCTGGATGGATACAGCAAAATCCGGGTTCATCTCATCTTTGGAAAATTTCTGGAACAGTTGGGCTGCCCTTAGAGATGATGTAAAGTTGTTTGTATGTGGTTCTGCTACTTCGTGGATGATAAACAATCTTATAAAAAACAGAGGAGGGTTACATAATCGTCTTACTCATCATCTTACACTGCAGCCATTTACATTAAATGAGTGCGATGAGTACTTTAAAACATACGGATTTGCCTATTCGCAGAAACAGGTTGCCGATTGTTATATGGCAATGGGTGGAGTTCCATACTATATGACATTAATGGACAGGTCTAAAAGTGTGGCTCAGAATATAGACAGTCTCTTCTTCTCTAAGGATGCACCGCTTAAAGATGAATTCAATGATCTATATAAAGCGCTTTTTAAAAATGCATCACCTCATATCAACATAGTCACAGCTTTAGCTGCAAAAGGAATTGGATTGACAAGAAAAGAGTTGATACAAGAAACGGACTTAACCGATAATGGGGCTTTCAGTACTGTTTTAGAGGAGTTAGAACAGTGCGGATTCATACGCGTTTATCAACCTTTTGAAAATAGTTCGCAGCCATGTAACAAACGTGTAAAATCTAATGCTCTATACCAATTGGTGGATTTCTATACTCTGTTTTATTTTAAATTTATAAAAAACAACAGATATGGAGATGAACACTTTTGGTTAAATTCTCTTAATAGTCCAATGTTTAACACATGGTGTGGTCTCTCCTTTGAACTGTTATGTATGATGCATATAACCCAATTGAAAGATGCTTTGGGGATTTCAGGAGTTCAGACAAGGGTATGTTCGTGGAGATCTAAAGGCAGCGGTTCCGGAGTAGACTCTCGTGAAGGTGCTCAGATAGATCTACTGATAGACCGAAAGGATGAAACTGTAAATATTTGCGAGATAAAGTATTATAAAGAACAGTTTGAGATAAGCAAGGATTATGAGGAGCGGCTGCAAAACAAACTCAACAGATTTGCCAAGGAGACAAAGACAAACAAGTCGCTGCTGCTTACAATGATTACAGCAAATGGGATAAAACATAACAGCCATAGCGATATTGTACAGAAAGAGATAGTGTTGGAAGATCTGTTTAAATAACGATAACAACACATCGTATGCTTCAGAAGGATAAATCATCTCAATTTGAGAAAGAACTTAAGGAAAAGCTGCAAAAGTTTACTAACAAAAAAGGCGAGCAAATGAACTGCCCGCCATACCTATATTATTATATATAAGCCCTTTTATTCAAAAAAGGCCTTTTTAATCATATCCACAGAGTCCAAAAGCTCCCATCCAAAGAACTGAACACTCTTCTTAACAGGTTTTCTATTCTCAAAAACCTCAACCTCTTTAACATACGGTGTACGCCCAAAATGCCCGTAAGACGCTGTAGGCTCGAATATTGGATTGATAAGGCCAAACTTTTCTACGATCTTGGCAGGACGAAGGTCAAACAGCTGTTCAACAACTTCTGCAATCTCGCCATCGGTCATTACTTTTCCATTTTTTGTAACTTTTGCCGTTCCATAGCTGTTTACATTAACACTCACCGGACGTGCGACTCCAATAGCGTATGCCAATTGTATAAGTATCTGGTCTGCAACCCCTGCTGCAACAAGATTCTTGGCAATATATCTTGCCGCGTATGCTGCTGAACGGTCTACCTTACTTGAATCTTTGCCGGAGAATGCTCCACCGCCATGAGCGCCTTTCCCTCCGTATGTATCAACAATTATCTTACGTCCCGTAAGGCCGGTGTCGCCATGAGGACCGCCAATAACAAACTTCCCGGTTGGATTAACCAAAAGCCTGTAATCCCTATTGAACAGCTCCTGTACGGCAGGAGAGAGCTTTTCCAACATCTTAGGTATAAGAATGTTCTTGACATCGCTCTTAATACGCTGCTGCATAGCTTCGTCTGTATCAAACTCATCGTGCTGTGTAGAGATTACAATGGTGTGAACCCTTAGCGGTCTATGGTCATCTGAATATTCTATTGTAAACTGAGATTTTGCATCAGGCCTAAGGTAGGGCATGATTTTACTGTTCTTTCTTATATCTGCCAAAGTTACAAGTGCAAGGTGAGCTAAATAAAGAGGGAGCGGCATATATTCCTCCGTATCTTTACATGCATACCCAAACATCATCCCTTGGTCACCTGCCCCCTGCTCATCTTTGTCCTCTACAACAACACCTCTGTTAATATCCGGAGACTGTTCGTGAACAGCAGAGAGAATGCCGCATGAGTTGCCATCGAACATATACTCTGCCTTGGTATATCCAATTCTGTTTATAACCTCTCGAGCGATTTTCTGAATGTCTACATAAGCATCCTCAGATCTTACCTCACCTCCAACAACTACAAGTCCTGTACTTACAAAGGTCTCGCATGCTACTTTACTGTGCGGGTCTTGTCTAAGAAATTCATCTAAGATTGCGTCTGAAATCTGGTCGGCAACTTTGTCGGGATGCCCCTCGGAAACAGACTCAGATGTAAATAAATAAGCCATATCCTTTAAAAATTAATAAAATTCAATAACAAAAAAGTTTCTTACAGGGGAGAAAAATGGCTCTTACAAGGAGAACTTTACTGTATATAAAATGCTAAAATCTTTCTCTTAGGCCCTTAAATTAGAGGGTGATGATTACTACTCATTACGCTTACCATTAATGAGTGCCTTTTAGAGAGCGTTTTAGCATTTTTTAGTGTGGTTGCAAGCAGTCAAATCTGTCCACCGTAAATCTGGTGCAAATGTATAAATAAAATTTGCTGTAACAAAAAAATAACATCACTAATTCAGATTTATTAGAAAAAGAGGTTACTTTTGCGCAAAATTTTAATTAAACCAAATTTAATCTATTATTTAATTATTTTATGAAAAGAACACTTAAGCTATTTGCGCTTACTGCTCTAAGCTTAATGTTGTCTATTGCAACATTTGCACAGGTTACCACCTCATCTATGAGTGGTAAGGTAACTGAGGCAGACGGACAGCCTGCTGTTGGAGCTACTGTCCTTGCAACCCACACACCATCGGGATCTCAATTCTATGCTATTGTAGATGGTAGTGGTAATTACAGAATCCCTAATATGCGTGCAGGTGGCCCTTACACCATTACCGTTAATCTTCTTGGTTTTGGTGAAAACACAGTTACAGGTGTTGAGCTTAAACTTGCAGAGAATTATGTTTACAACGTAAAACTTACAGAAGAGGCTATGTCTCTTAACGAGTTGGTTGTTTCTGCAGACGGTGCAAGATCCTCTATGAGAAGTGAGAGAGCCGGTGCTACCACATCTCTTAACATGCAGCAGATGAATGATATTCCTGTTGTATCAAGAAACTTGAACAATTTTGTTAAGATGACTCCTCAATCTTCAAATACCGGTAACGGCCCTCAGATTGGTGGTGGTACATATCGTCAGAACAACTTTACAATTGATGGTGCTGCAATGAACAATGCATTTGGTATTGGCGAGAGTATGCCTGCAAAAGGTTCTCCTGTATCTATGGATGCATTGGAGCAGATCTCAATTAACGTAACCCCATTCGATGTTCGCCAGACAGGTTTCTTAGGCGGTGCAATGAATGCTACAACACGTTCTGGAGACAACACTTACAGAGCCTCTGTTTATACGTATTATTATAATGAGAAGTTCAGAGGAGATAAAACAAAGAATGGTACACTTACTCTTAATGAGGAGAAGAACCTTGTATATGGTGCACGTGTTGGCGGCCCTATCATTAAGGACAAACTCTTCTTCTTCTTGAGTGCAGAGGCTGAGGATGTAACATCTCCTGGAACATCTTGGATTGCTTCTGATGCAAATCATAAATACGACAGTAAGCTTGGCGTTGCACGTCCATCTGCTGCCACAATGGATGCTATCTCTAAATATCTGTCAGACAAATATGGCTATAGTACAGGAGCTTACCAAGGCTATTCAGCAAAGAGTCCTTCTTTCAAATTCTTGGGAAGATTAGACTGGAACATTAATAGAAACCATAAGATCAATGTAAGGTATAATATAACAAAGAGAAAAACACCGTCTAACCCATCAACTTCAACAAGTAATTTGGCTGATAGAAGTACACTTACAGGATCCAGAACACCTAGTTCTACAAATAATGCAACAGCTTTGTTCTTTGAAAATGCCAGATATTATCAAGAAACAAACTATTCATCTTTTGCAGGTGAGCTTAACTCCCGTTTCTTGAACGGTGCTCTAACCAACTTGTTGCGTGTTACATATTCACATCAAGATGAGCCAAGAAGCACAGAGGGAGGTGAGTTCCCATTTGTTGATTTGGGTGTTAATGGCACTTTCTATACATCTTTCGGTACTGAATTATTCTCATACGGAAACTTGAGAGATGTTCGTACTCTTAATGTTACAGACGAGTTGACATATTCTACAAACAAACACCTTATCACCTTTGGTTTGCAGTACGAGCATAACAAAACCAAAAACGGTTTCCAGAGATTTGGATCAGGATATTACGCATATAATTTTGCGACGGAGGATGATTTGATGGCAGCCATTAATAATGGTACATTATTGGATAATCCATATCAGTATGCTATTACACATTCTTGGAAGAGCGATTTCTCACAGGCTTACCCGGAATTCAAATTTAATCAGGTTTCTGTCTATATTCAGGATGAGATATCTTTTACAGATAATTTCAAGGTTCAGGCAGGTGTAAGATTTGAGGTGCCAAGCTATCCTAAATTGGATACATATAACGCTGCTGTGTTTAAAGAGCAGTTCAAAGATTATAATAATAACAATGGACATTATGATACATCAACACTTCCTCAGACCTCTTTGATGATTTCACCAAGGATTGGTTTTAACTGGGATCTGTTCGGTAACAGAGATGTTGTTGTAAGAGGTGGCACAGGTCTGTTCACCGGTCGTCTTCCATTTGTTTGGATTGTTGCTCAGGCAGGAGATAGCGGTGTGCTGCAAAATACATATACGGTTAAAGGTAGTGGTGTCCCTACATTCTCACCTGATAGATTGGATGCTTTGAAACAGATCTACCCAAATGGAGTTTCAGCTGCAGCAGCAAGTCTTCCTACCCAATCATTTACAATTATGGCAGATGATTTAAAGATGCCACAGACATGGAAATCATCTTTAGGAGTTGACTTTAAATTACCTCTTGGTTTGGTTGGATCGGTTGAGGGAATCTACAATTATGATGTTAACCCAACAACAATTGAGGATGTTTCATTAAAAGAACCTACCTCATCTGCAATTCCGGATTATGCAGATAACAGACTAATCTGGGGTGACAAATACAAGAGCTTGAAAACAGGAAGAAATCTTCCAAGTGCATATCTGCTAAAAAATGCAGATAAGAACGGTTATTACTACTCTGTAACTGCCAAATTAGAGAAACCATATTGGAAAGGTTTCTATGGAATGATTGCCTATACTTACAGCAATGGTAAATCATTGAATGATGGTTGGGGTGATCAGGTATATTCAGCATTCCAAAGTGCAGCAACTGTAAACGGTAACAATATTCAGACTTTAGGCTATGCTTCATATATAATGCCTCACAGGCTTATTGCCAATATTTCTTACAGCAAAGAATATGCTAAGCATTTTAGAACAGGTATCAGTCTGTTCTATGAAGGCGGTCCTCAGGGCAAGGTTTCATACACGTATACATCTAATATAGTTGGTGATTATGGTGGACAGAACCTTATATATGTGCCGGCGTCTAAAGACGAGTTGAAATTTGCACAATATAATTATAAAGATGCAAGTGGTCAGACCCAAACTTATACAGCTGAGCAACAGGCAGAGGATTTCTGGAACTTTATTAACAATAATAAATATCTAAAGACCAGAAAGGGTAAATATGCAGAGCGTAACGGTTTGGTTTATCCATGGGTTAATCAGTTCGATCTTAAAATTACTCAGGATTTCTTTATCCAGTCTAAGAACGGTATGAGAAATACACTTCAGATTGGCTTGGATATTAAGAATGTTGGTAATCTTCTTAACAAGAATTGGGGCAATATGAAATCTGCTACCGCCAATCAAATTCTGAAGCAGACAAATAAGAGAACTGCCGGTGGTGCGACCGAGCCTGTTTATAACTTCCAGCGTAACGGTACAGAGGTTCTTAAGGATGCATTTACCAATACATTCGGTACCTCATCTACCTACCTAATGCAGATAAGTGTTAGATATATGTTCAACTAACATACTCTAATCATATAAGTCAAAACGGCGAGCAGAAACAGCTCGCCGTTTTTTTGAAGTGGATGTGTTGTCATTAGGTGTGCTTACCATTGCACTTTATAAAGAAAGTACGATGTTCCTTTATACTGAATACTATTTCCTTGCCAATTTTCGTCAATAAGATATGTATCTACTAATTGATATTCACTCATACCTGCAGTAAGCATTATATTATACCTAGAATAGTTATAATCACTTTGGCTGTTGTAATTATAAAATCCTATTTGTATTAACCTATCATTCTCCAATGTGTAAGGTTGTGTACACTTCGCATCTTTGAAAAATAGTAGTTTATTTGTAGCCTCGTATTCATAATAATCATAATTTTGATCAACGACATCTCTTATGATAGTTATATCTTCAACTAATTTTATATAGAATGGTGTATTGGCATTTCCATATATAACTTGCAGCGCTTTAATATCACCTAAAGACAAACTGTAATTGCGCCAAAACGCATTCCCGCTTTTTGTCGTCATAGTTGGGACACTTTCATCTATCGCAAAATTATTATATGAACCGTATAGCATAATGGAGTAAAAATCAAATTCGCCATAGTCAAAACCGTAATAATTTTGTTCTGTATATTTCTGAAAATTGTGCTGTTTCTCCTGTTTTATATTTTGGAAGTTAACGGTAATATAATTGTCTCTGTCTGCTCTTGTATGTTCATGAGCAATACCGAGTGCATGCATTATTTCATGTACTCCGGATATAGCTCTGTTCTGAATATTTGCTCCCAAGTTGATATATTGGCGTCCGCCTACACTTCCTATACTTGAGTAAGCGGCATTGGCATCTGATGAAATAAACTCAATATAGTCTCCGTTAGTTGCCCTTGTAAATGTAATTGTAGGAACTCTTTGTGATATTGCATTCATGGCACTATAAACATCACTCGGATTTACAAAATCATCAGCTATATTATAATAAACAACACCATTGTGCCAAAAATCCCCGGGTCTTGTAATAATAGCGCTTTTGGTGCTGACACTGTTCTCTTTTAAATATTCCACCTGTTTTGGCGTGAGAATAATATCACCGTCAATTACAGGAATAGAGTCTCTGTAGTAATCTATAACAACTCCATTAGACAATGTTACCTGTTTACTTGCTTCGTTAGGGAATGCTTCCAAGATTTGGCATACTTCGTTGGATTGTTCATTTAATTTTGGGCAATGTTCATCTTCAACAACTTTGTTGCATGAAGAAAATAATGCAAAGCATCCTATTAAATAGATTGATAGAATGTTGTTAAATAAACTTCTGTTTTTCATCTCGTTAAATTTTATAAGTTAATAATTGTATTATATGCCATCTAAATGGCAATTTTGTCCTATATAACACATAAGTAACTATGCGATTGAATCTTACTTTGCGAATATAATAAAAAATTGTAGTACGGCAACTTTTTACTATAATCAATTAGCAAGAGCTACAGCATGCAGGTATTTGCTTAAATGCTTGTTTTAGTTGAGCTAATTTATCTTTTTGAGGAGTACATGAGTCACTCTGTACTTAATGATTACTAAATTCCTCTATCCCTTTTAATATAAAAAAATCCCGAGAAAGCCTTTCAGCTCTCGGGATTATATTGTTATGGATAATATAAGCTACTTTACTACCGTATACAGTAACCTCAGCACCGGAGGGTTTTTACCGGCAGGCCCGTTAATCCAGCAGCTGTAGTAAGATGTGAGATTTGTGTAGTATGTAACATTGCCATAGTAATCTGTCTCCTGTGTTACAGCTGTAAACCATAAATCCAAACCATCGTCAACGAGAGCTGCCTCATCTTTCATAAAATACTTCTGAATTGTAGATGAACAATCCATACTATATTGTTGTAAGGATTTGTTTGCCGTGCCTCTGCCAGATTCTGCATATATGTCATTTACAGGATAGTAATACTTTGCCAATGCCGCTGTATCCCTTGTGGTAGGGTATAGGTCAGACGGATAGTTGGTATAGTCGTATGTTGCATTGGGCGTAAACGGAAAGATGAACGATGCTTTGCTTACAGCAATGTTCTTAGGATTGTAGTTGTTCGCTGCGCACCACTTGTCCAGAGTCTCTTTAAGTTCTTTTGCGCTTATGTATGGTTTCATTCCCGACAAACCCTCTGCCGGAAGCCTCTCCAAATCTGTTCTGCCCGCCATATCCTCTACACTGCTTTTAGGTCTTGAGGTGTTGAGACAGAAGCCGTTACCGAATTTGAAGAATATCGTAGTGTCTTTTGCACTCAGATTGCTCTCCCATGTTGGAGTAAAGTTTATTCTCATTCTTACTGTTGCATCGCTAAGGTTAAAAAGGGTAATCTTGCCTCCGTTTACAGGTTTTACAGCTGGCTCAGATACAACATACAGACCTTTGAATCTCTCCATAAACAGCGAGTTGGAATCTAATTGAGACTTGGTTGCTGTGAGTATCTCCTCTCCAAGTGATTTGTTGAGGTGAACAGTAAGCGAGTCCCCTAATAAAAGTGCCGGCGCAGCATTTAGTGGTGTAGACTCGTAATCATCTGTGGTTAGTGAGTTCTGGTACCTGTAAGTGCTGTCCAACACCTTTGTAGTTCTGTACACATTTACATTCTCAACTAATCCTGTCTGGTCTTCATTAAGATACTGTGTGCTTGATACCGGAATGGTAAGTGCAATGCTCTCCAACTTTGCATTTTTCCCAAAACTCAGCCCTTCGTATGAAAGGGCTATATTGGCTGCAGATGAAAAGTTTATCTCTCCAAACTCGTTAGATCTTAGATTGCCTATTATTATTTTACTTGCATTTCTGCCCTGAACGTTAGACATTGTGTTCAGTGTTAGAGGAACGGGGATGTCTACCGTTTTAAGATATATCTTCTCGTCATCTGGGATAAAGTCTTTGCCTACCTCTTTGTTAACGGATATACAGGACGCTGCGAGCGACATTCCCAACGACAGAGCGGCTATGTGGCGGAATAAATCCTTAAATTGCATTGTTACTTAGTATTTGATCGTAAAACGAATTGTACTTTTCTATGTATGCATTCTGTGGATCATCTATGTCTATGTATGGAAGAACCGGTAGCCCGGAATTTGCCACAGCGTCTGCAATCTCTGTGTTTAGAGCGTTGCTCCCAATGATGATTCCGTTTGCATACTGAATGGCCAATTTAGCAAGATTTATGCCATTGGGATTTTTTAGAATTTCCAAATCTTTTGCTTTAATGCCTGGTACTGTTACCTTTGAAGCCATATCTGCTGCAAACGGTTCATCTGCAACCTCATCGTAGAGAGATAAAATTAATTTGCTGTCTGCAAAGATAGGGTCATCCTTGTATGCCTTCTTTAAATAGATTGGTACAAGGTGCGATATCCATCCTTGACAATGGATAATATCCGGCTTCCAGCGAAGTTTCTTTACAGTTTCCAATACTCCGCGGGCAAAAAAATTTGCACGTTCATCGTTGTCTGCAAAAAATGGTTCCTTTTCGTCTCCGTAGACAAATTTTCTGTAAAAGTAATCGTCATTATCAATAAAGTAAACCTGCATTCTTGCAGATGATATGGAAGCAACCTTTATGATCAGAGGGCGGTCTACGTCATTTACCACAATGTTCATCCCTGACAGACGGATGACTTCGTGCAACTGATTTCTCCGCTCATTTATACAGCCGTATCTTGGCATAAACGAACGGATCTCCTTTCCGCTTTCCTGAATACCTTGAGGGAGATATCTTCCAACTTTTGATATGGTTGTCTCCGGCAGGTACGGGAAAATCTCGGAATTTACAAATAATACTCTCTTTGGCTCTTCTTTCATAATCAACAATTTTCATTACAAAGATAGCAAAAAAAAATTAAAGAATACTTTTTTTATATATCTTTGAGGTTTAAAAGCTATTTTGGGATGCTTTTAAATTTGTTATATCTCAGCCGATTACCTCTTTTTGAGGTCTTTATTCAATGAAAAAACGAGATTCCAACATAATTGAGAGAAGACTTCTTCACTCGTATCTCTCTTCAATTGTCAGTATAAGCTTGGTGCTTCTGCTGATTGGGGTCTTTGGTATGCTTATGGTTAATGTGCATCGGTTTTCCAATTTCTTTAAGGAGAATGTAAAGGTTACGGTTATTCTGGTGGGGAGCGCGGATGATGTTGCCGGGCATGAGATTGAAAAGGCTGTTTCATCAATGCCTCAGGTGAAAGATGTTGTATATGTTTCCAAGGATCAGGGAACAAAAGAGATGCAGGAGATGTTGGGGGAGGATTTCCTAAATGTTTTTGAAACTAATCCTATACCTATAAGTTTAGAGGTGGGGCTTAAG
>SAMEA104315437__coassemble_538_pt1 | contig 17904 bp, 16 predicted proteins | sample SAMEA104315437__metabat2_low_PE_020 | metagenome-assembled genome bin SAMEA104315437 (sample SAMEA104315437) | gut metagenome | biome: Monkey gut; feature: monkey-associated habitat; material: faeces | place: China | collected 2013
AGCCGTCGCTTTGCGCAAATACCGGCACTCCTGTCCCGGGCGGATTGAGTTACAGACAGGCTATGTATCTTTTGGAAAGGATTGTGGAGAGGGGCAAGAGCATAATTGGTTTTGACCTTTGCGAGGTGGCCGGCGTTCCGGATACTGAAGCCATAGATGCAAATGTTGGAGCGAGAGTGCTTTATAAATTATGCCTTGTTTCATGGAAATCGATAAATAAAATTTAGGCAATCATAATTATTAGCCATTTTATTTTTAAATTTGTGACCTAAAACACAATTCTTTAACAAAACAACTTTTAACACTTAATTTTAAACTATAAAATGGCCAATAATTTTTCCAAGAGCATGTTGACCCGGAGCATGGAGATGCGCAATTTTTTTAATGCGTTCCTGCATAACGAGTCGATAGGCGGTGTCCTTTTGCTTATATGCACAATCATTGCCCTCGTTGGGGCTAATGTGAGCGGTTTTGAATGGTTGCCGGCTTTATGGCATACAGAGGCTTATATAAGCATAGGAACCTTTTCTATTGATATGACATTGGAGGAGTGGATAAACGATGCCCTTATGGCTGTCTTCTTCTTTGTTGTAGGACTTGAGATAAAGCGGGAAATGCTTGTGGGGGAGCTCTCCTCTTTCAAGCATGCAGCGCTTCCCATATTAGCTGCGATAGGCGGTATGATTGTGCCTGCAATCATATATATTTGTTTTAATTATTCTCATCCCGACACATTTAACGGATGGGGTATTCCAATGGCTACAGATATCGCTTTTGCGATTGGGGTGCTCTCATTGTTGGGAAAAAGAGCCCCAATGAGCCTTAAGATCTTCCTTACTGCATTGGCTATTGTGGATGATCTTGGTGCTATTATAGTATTGGCGATATTTTATCCTACTCACGGGCTTGATTTCTATATGCTTTTGTATGCCGCCGGGGTTGTTGTCCTCCTGCTGGCACTTGGTAGAATGAGGGTTCGCAATGTTCTTGCCTATGTTATTCCGGGGCTGCTGTTATGGTGGTTGGTATGGAAATCAGGAATTCACGCTACTATTGCCGGTGTAATCCTTGCAATGACAATACCTTCAAAGACAACGATAAATGAGGTAAGGTTTTCGGTTGGCCTTAAATATCTGTTAGACAAGTTTAGGGATGCAAGTAATTCCGAGGTTGAGGTGTTGGCGAATCCACGCCAACAACATATAATACATCAGATACACAGGAATGTTCAGAAGATAAATCCACTTATGCACAGGTTTGAGTTTGCCCTGCACCCATGGGTTACATTCTTTATTATGCCTGTTTTTGCTTTGGCCAATGCCGGTGTGGTGATTGATACAAGTGTATTCTCTATGCCGCTTCCTGCAGTTGTGCCCGGTATCTTCTTTGGTCTGCTTTTGGGTAAGCCTATAGGGATATTCCTGTTCAGTTTCCTTGCCGTAAAGACAAGAGTGGCTGTCCTTCCGGATGGTATTAAATGGAGGCAGGTTTTTGCTTTAGGTATAATTGGCGGTATAGGTTTTACCATGTCTGTCTTTATAGACAATCTTGCATTCCCGGGGCATCAGGAGATTGTCAATATCGGTAAAATTGCTATATTAGCGACCTCTTTTGTAGCGGCTTTGATAGGAATGTTTGCCGTTGCTATTACTTCGCACAGTAAGCATGTTGAGAATTAGGTGATTGCAACGGACAGAGAGTCTCTGCCTTTTGTTTTTGCTTATTTGAAAACGGCGTGGCAAAGGGGGAAGCAGTTGTATTACAATAGTGATACGTAGGTTGTAACGAAATATAAACGTAATTAAAATTTATAAAAATGAAGATTTTAAGAAATTTGACAATTGCAGCTGCCGGTGCTTTGGTATTTGCATCTTGCTGCAACAACAGTGGAATGAAGTGCCCATATCCTGAGATTTCTACATCTCAATATGATTCTGCGAGCTATGCAATGGGTATATCTCTTGGTTCAATGATGAAAAATTCAAATGTTACCGCAATTAATTTTGCAGAGTTCAATAAAGGTATAAAGGATGTTTTTGAGGGTAGGGATACAGCAATATCTGAGCAACGTATCATGATGGCAATTCAAGGCTATATGGAGAAGGTTAGTGAATTGCAGATAGAAAAGGCAAAGAAAGAGGAGACTGCATTCTTTGAGAAGAACAAGTCTGTTTCAGGCGTTGTTGAGACAGAGAGCGGCTTGCAGTACAAAGTGGTAACAGAGGGTACCGGTGTTGCTCCTGCTGTTTCAGATACAGTTGAGGTTAAATATGTGGGCAAACTTCTTAACGATAAGGAGTTTGACAATAGTAAAGGGGAGACTGTAAAGTTCCCGTTGAACCGTGTTATAAAAGGTTGGAGCGAAGGTCTTCAGCTTATGAAAGAGGGTGGTAAATATGAGTTGTGGATCCCTGCAGAGTTAGGTTACGGTGCAAGACAGATGGGCCCTAATTTGCCTGCAAACTCTACTCTCCATTTTGAGGTTGAACTTGTAAAGGTTTATCCTGCTGCCGAGAGTACGAAATAAATAGAAGAAGACTGTTTTCAATAAAGGTGCAGGCCGGGCGGTTTTTTCTGCTACGGCCTGCATGATTTTTATATTATTTCATATCTTTGTAGCTTTAACTTAAAGTTTATTGTTAAGTTATTATTAAGAGAAGCTGTTTGAAAAGAGACTTTTCTACTGCGAAATTCAACTTTTTATGCAACTTCTTGGGAGAAAGAGGGGCGGCAGATTATACTTTTGCCGTCATTGTGGAGTTTACAGAGTTTTTTTTAAGATTACTAAGTTGAGATATCAAAGATCTTCATCGTGAGAGAGAGCGATAGTGAACGGCTATCAGACTCTCACAAATTTTTAATTATTTTTTTTAATTAAAAATTTTGATAGTATGAAAGGAAACAGAAAAGTAGTAGTTTACGGCTCTGTAGCAGTTGTACTACTTGTTTGTATATGTGTATATCTGTTTTTTAGGTTGCTAAAAGACGACAATAAGAATAATTCAGGCGCAGAAACTGCTGTGCCGGAGTTTGTTATGCAGAATAGAGAGATGCTTAGGGCAATCCCAACAGATGCTGTTTTTGTTGCAATAGCAGATAAAACGGAGAGTATAACAGACAATCTTGGAGACTCTGTAAAAATTATTGATTTTGTATGGAATACCTCTCTTCTCAAGGGGCAGCCGGCAATAGTATCTCTGCATTACTCCTCTAAGAACGAGGTCTCTCTGCTTTTTGTATCAAACCTCTCTGCTGTAGAGAATGGCGTAAACAAAATGTTGGAGGTTATAAAGAACAGTGGAGGAGGCAAGTTCAAGGATTATAACGGAGTTACAATATATGAGTCGAACAGTCCGTCCAAGAGCTATTCTGCCATATATAAGACCCTTTTTATAAACAGCAGTTCTTATTACGTTGTGGAGGCTGCCATAAGGCATCTTAACAAGAATCTATCTATTTTGGATAATGCAGATTTCAGCAATCTTCTGCAGAGATACGGTAAGAGGGGCTATCTCTATTTCAATCATCAGTTGACAGGCAAACTCTTCTCCGGGTGTGTAGAATACGGTTGGCTTAAATACTCGGATTTCTTTATGAGGCTTAGCAAGTGGTCTGTGTTTGATTTCAGCCGCAACTCTATGGGAGTTAAGATAAATGCCAATATGCTCTGCGGAACGGATGAGGGGAACTATGCAACAGTGTATATGGGACAGAAAAACGGAGATTCCAAGATAGCTGAGATACTTCCTGCGCAGACACTCTTTTTCTGTACGGTCCTTCTTCCTAACAAAAAAGATTTAGAGAAGCGTTTAGGAAAATTTCTTGAGGTGAAGAAAAAGAGCAGGTCATATGCAGAACGGTTAGAAAGAGTGTCTAAAGGTAATATTTCTCCAAATAAATTTAAGGATTCTCTTAAAATAGAGGAGGTGGCGGCCGCCTGGTGCAAGTTTGGAGACTCGTATCAATGGATAAATCTTGTAAGGACAGAGAAAGATGGCTGGTTTAAGGGTGTTATAGGCAGACTGTTTAAAGGGGAGCAGATACCTGCCGCAGAGGAATACCCTTACAAAGGATATTTGGAGGCTATTTACGGAGAGCTTTTTTCGCATACGGATGAGGAGTTTTTTACAAAAGTAGGCGACTGGTTGGTAATAGGCCCCAAGAGTATAGTGGAATCTTATGCTTTTGGCGATGCAAATTACTATTCTTTTGATAATTACATAAGTCAGACACCTGCAAAAGAATTTGCGGGGAGCAAAGCTGTTTCAAAAGTTTTTGTAAATATGTCTGAGGAGAAGGATTCTGTTTTAATGTTGTTACAGCCGCAGATGAGGAATAAAATAGTGTCTCAGATAGACAGCAATGATTTTTGTGCCATAACAATGGATATATCTCCCAACAAGCAGCTCTCATTGTCTGCCAATATAGATCTCTATATTACAAGGTTGGAGAGGAAACCTGTACCGCGTGAAAGGGAGCTTGCTGCCGGAGCTGTTGTAACGGACAGCACCATAGCGGTTCCTTCCGGGCCGTTCAAACTTATTGATTTTGTAAATGGTGGTGAGTGCTTTTTGGAGCAGCAGACCAATTATAAGCTGAGTTATATAAATGGTCTTAAGAAGAGGGCTTGGACTATTGGGTTTGATTCCCCTCTTGCCGGTATGGTGGGGCAGGCGGATATTTTTAAGAACGGAAAGCTCCAGATGTTCTTTATATCGGGAGACAAACTTTATGGATTGGACAGGTTGGGGCGTTTTGTAAACGGGTATCCAAAAAGATTGGACAAGGGTGTGGTTTTGGGGCCGCAACTCTTTGACTTGGAGGGGAACCGGGAGTATTCATTTATGGCAATAGCAGATGACAATACTATTATTCACAGATATTTAAAGAGCGGCAAGCCTGTTCTTAACTGGAAGGATATACATAGTGAGCATTTTGTGAAGACCTTGCCTGTGAATATGCTGATTAATGGAAAAATATACTGGATTGTTAGGAATGCATATACAGTTGAGTTTTATACCGAGGATGGGGTGCTTGTGGAGCAGAAAGACAAGAGGCGGAGAATTGCTCCGGATTCGCAGATTGAACTTATAAGTGGTTCGGAGGTTAGGGTAACGGGAACAAATGAGAAGGAGTTTGCCTTTAACGTTGAAACCGGCAAGACTAAAAGATTGTAGTTTATATTGTAACGGATTTTACTAATGGAATTTATAATAACTTTTCTGCTGATTATATTTCTTGCGGCATGGGTTGCCGGCAAGATATTTCCCTTTTTGCTTAAAAGATTTTTAAAAAAGAGGTTTGGAATTGATACCACCGCGTTTAACGGCGGGAACGGTGGCAAGGAGACCAAGAGCTATTCCAATTACAAGGATGCAGATTCTGCCCATGGCCGTGAGAAGACAGAGGAGGAGAGACGTGTGGGGCAGGTTACGGAGATTGTGGTGACAGAGGAGCATGAGAAGATTATAGATAGCGATTTAGGGGAATATGTTGAGTATGAGGAGATAAGTTATAACGAAAAGAAATAACCTTACATTAAGAATATTGAGTTGTAGATGAAAGATTTTAAAAGATTGTTGGCATATGCCAAACCATATAGCAGATTTTGGCCAGGCTATCTTATCCTGTCAATATTGTCTGTAATATTTGGTGTTGCCAACTACGCACTTATAAAGCCGCTTTTGGATATTCTGTTTAATCCGGAGCAGCTTACACAACAACTTGTAAAGCCTGATTTTAATCTGCTGAGTATAGATTACTACAGCGATATTTTCTATTATTATCTTACTGAGATAATGAGAACCGGCCTGCTTAGGGGTCTGTTTTTTGTTTGCATGATACTGTTGGCAGCTTCGTTTGTCTCCAATCTTGCAAGGTATCTGTCTCAGAGAATTCTTGTAAAGATGCGTACCTATATAATGCAGAATATAAGGAGGGCGCTTTATGAAAAGATTATCTCTCTTAATGTTGGGTATTTCAATACAAGGAAAAAGGGTGATATACTTTCATCAATATCGAATGATGTTACCGAGGTACAGAATGGTGTTGCAAACAGTTTTCATGTCCTGTTCAGAGAGCCGCTCCTTATCATTGGCTTTTTGGCGGGGCTTTTTTATATGTCTCCAAAACTTACAATAGTAACATTGCTCACACTTCCGTTCTCGGCATTGGTTATTGGCAGGATAAGCAGGAAGTTGAAAAAGGGGGCTGTTGTAACTCAGGAGCTTATGGGCAAGATAGTAAGCCATTTTGAGGAGGGTATATCGGGAATAAGAATAATTAAGGGCTTCAATGCACAAAAATATGTTGAGGACAGGTTTGAAAAGACCAATGAGGAGCATAAGAGAAGTAGCAGAAGCATGTTCTACAAACAGGAATTGGCCTCTCCGCTGTCTGAGTTTTTGGGCATAGGTGTTGCAACGGCGGTGCTGTTCTATGGCGGTTGGCTTCAGTTGCGGGGGCAGCTTGGAATGGATATGTCTACATTTGTAGTATATATTGGTTTTTACTGGAGGGTGCTTGAGCCTGCAAAGGCTATGGCCAACGCATACGCCAGCATTCAGCGTGGTATGGTATCGGGACGCAGGCTGTATGATATATTGGATGTAGAAAACCCTATTAAGGAGAAAGACAACGCTGTGGTTCTCAAAAGCTTTGAAAGGGAGATAAAATTTGAGAACGTTAATTTCTCTTATGGGAGTGAGCCTGTGCTTAAGGATATAAATCTTACCATTCCAAAAGGGAAGATGATTGCAATTGTGGGCCCATCGGGAGGCGGAAAATCTACTATGGCAGATCTGTTGCCGCGGTTCTACGATATTGTAGATGGCGACATAGCTATTGACGGGCGTAATATAAAGGATTATACTCTTGGATCTCTTATTGCTCAGATGGGTATCGTTACGCAGGAGGCCATTCTGTTTAATGATTCTGTTTACAATAACATTGCTTTTGGTATGGAAAATGTAAGGAGGGAGGATGTTATTGAGGCGGCTAAGATAGCCAATGCTCATGAGTTCATTGTTGGGATGGAGAGGGGATATGACACAAATATCGGAGACAGAGGGGGTAAGTTGTCGGGAGGCCAAAGACAAAGACTTGCAATAGCAAGGGCAGTACTCAAGAATCCCCCTATACTTATTTTGGATGAGGCTACATCTGCATTGGATACAGAGAGCGAGAGGCTTGTTCAAGATGCTCTCACCAATCTTATGAAGAACAGAACCTCCATTGTCATAGCACACAGGTTGTCTACAATACAGTTTGCAGATGAGATTGTTGTGCTTCAGCATGGAGAAATTATAGAAAGAGGTACACATAACCAACTTATAGACAAGGGCGGGTTGTATTCTCACCTTTGCCAATTACAGAATTTTAGTTGAATTAAAATTGCGAATATGATAGAACAATCACTTAGTCAGTTGATAGAGAGTAGTATAAAGGAGCATTGGGATCTCCCTGCCCTTTCAGATTACAAAGGTGTAACATTGCATTATAGGGATTTGGCGAGAAGGATAGAGAAGCTGCATATTATTTTTGAGGAGTGCGGCCTCAGAAGGGGAGACAAGGTTGCGATATGTTCCAGAAACCAGGCAAATTGGGGTGTGGTGTTTCTTGCATGTATAACATACGGTGCTGTTCCGGTTCCAATATTGCATGAGTTCAAGGCCGGCAATATCCATCATATAGTGAACCATTCAGACAGCCGGATTCTTTTCTGCGGAGATGTAATATGGGAGAGCCTTTCACAATCTGAGATGCCTAATCTTGAGGCGATTATTCAGTTAAATGATTTCTCTATGCTGTATGTTAGCAGAGATGAGATAATGTATGCACGCGAGCATCTTAACTATAAGTTTGGGGAGAAGTACCCGTCTCGTTTCTCAAAATCTGATGTCTCTTATTGTCACGATGCGCTTCCCGACAATCTTGCAATGATAAGTTATACATCTGGGACTTCCGGCTTTTCAAAGGGTGTTATGATTCCTCACAGGGCTTTGCTTTCAAATATAGAGTTTGCAAGGGGAGTTCATCCTCAAATCGGCTCCTCTTCTAATGTGGTATCCATGCTCCCGTCTGCGCATATGTACGGGTTTATGTTTGAGTTCCTCTTTGAGATTACAGTTGGCGCTCATGTGCAGTTCCTTACCAGAATCCCCAGCCCAAGAATTATTCTTGAGGCTTTTGATACTATAAAGCCAGATCTGATTATTGCAGTACCGTTGATCATTGAGAAGATATACAAGCAGAAGTTGCAACCTATACTCAACAAAATGAGTGTAAAGGTGTTGCTAAAGGTACCTGTTATAGATCAGAAGATACAGCAACGCATTAAGGATGAGCTTGTTAAATCTTTTGGTGGAAACTTTAAGGAGATTATCATTGGAGGTGCTCCGTTCAACAAGGAGGCGGATGCTTTCTTCCACAAGATAGGTTTTCCTTATACCATAGGTTATGGCATGACTGAATGTGCTCCTATAATATCGTATGCGCCATGGAAAGAGCTTAAGTTGTATTCTTGCGGGCGTGTTGCCCCTAATATGGAGATAAGGATAGATTCAACGGATCCTGTAAATGTTCCCGGAGAGATTCAGGTCAAAGGGGCTAATGTCATGCTTGGGTATTACAAGAATCCGGAGGCTACGGCTGCATCATTTACAGAGGATGGCTGGATGAAGACAGGCGATATGGGAGTATTGGACAGAGAGGGCTTTCTGTTCATTAAGGGTCGTTGCAAAAGTATGATTCTTGGACCGTCGGGGCAGAATATATATCCGGAGGAGATAGAGAGTGTCATCAATAATATGCCTTACGTTTCGGAGTCTCTTGTTATTGAGGATAACGGCAAACTTGTGGCGCTTGTATATCCGGATATGGACGCGGCTGCGGCAGACGGCATTAACGGAGGTGAAGGTATACAAAAGAAGATGGATGAAATTATAGGACAGGTCAATACAGATATGCCTAACTATTCTAAGATAGCCGAGGTGAGAATCTATCCGGAAGAGTTTGAGAAGACCCCTAAACGGAGTATAAAGAGGTACCTGTACCAGAAATAGACCTGCATTTAAAACATGTTCTAAGCATCGGTTAATTTAAAAAAGGTTATGATGAACAGTGACAAACAGTCTCAATTTGATAAGAGTTATCTTAAGATGGCCTCTATATGGGCAGATAACTCCTATTGTAACAGGCGTAAGGTTGGCGCCTTAATAGTAAAGGACAGGATGATCATTTCTGATGGTTACAACGGTACCCCTTGCGGCTTTGACAATGTTTGCGAGGATGAACACGGTTTTACATATCCCTATGTTCTTCATGCCGAGGCTAATGCTATAACGAAAGTAGCCAAATCCAACAACAGCTCCAATGGGGCAACATTGTATGTTACTGCGGCTCCGTGTCTTGAATGTGCGAAACTGATTATTCAAGCCGGAATAGTAAGGTTGGTTTACAGAGATGATTATAGAATTATGGATGGAATAGAACTCCTGCAGAGGGCCGGAATAGAGGTTGTAAGGATACCTGCAGAGGAGTTGGATAAATAAGAGATATCGTTAGTTATGGGTAATTTGTTGGCTGGTAAATGGCAAAAATATCTGCTTATAGTATTGGTGATACTATTGGGCTTGAGAATTTGTAATATTTTTTTGCCGGGAAGCAAGAAAATAGATGTTGGAAATCATAAATGGGACAAACTCCTTGTTATTTTGGATGAGATTGAGAAGAACTATGTGGATTCAATTAATTACAAGGATCTTGTTGAGAAATCTCTTCCGTATATAATGGAGAACCTCGATCCTCATTCGACATATCTTCCTCCGGCAGATCTTGAAAAGGCAGAGGGGGAGCTTGTTGGTAATTTCAGCGGTATTGGTGTGCAGTTCAATGTCCCTAATGATACTGCTGTAATAATTAATGTTATCCCCGGAGGGCCCTCTGAGAGGGTGGGTATCTTGTCGGGAGACAGAATAGTAAAGGTAAACGGTGAGAATGTGGCAGGTGTAAATTTTCCGCAGGATTCTCTTATCAAGAGGCTTAGAGGGCAGAGGGGGACAACTGTGCAGATGGATATAAAGAGGGGAGAGGAGATTGTGCCGTTCACGGTAAGGCGTGATGTAATTCCTGTGAACAGCGTAGATGCCGCATTTATGGTTAATGACACGCTTGCGTATGTAAAGTTGTCCAAGTTTACAAGGACAAGTTACAAGGAGTTTGTAGAAAGGGTAATTCCTTTGAGGGAAAAGGGGATGAATTCGCTTGTTTTTGATTTGAGGGAAAATACCGGAGGCTATTTTGACCAGGCTCTTCTGCTTGCAAATGAGTTCCTTAATAAAGGAGACCTTATTGTATATATGGAGGGCAAGCACAGGCCAAGGCAGGATTTTCACGCAGACGGAACCGGTAAGCTAAAGGATATAGCGCTGTATATACTTATAGATGAGGGATCTGCCTCTTCTTCTGAGATTTTTGCCGGTGCAATGCAGGATAACGACAGGGCCACCATACTTGGAAGAAGGTCATACGGAAAGGGGCTTGTGCAGGAACCTGTATATTTTAATGACGGTTCCGGTATCAGGCTTACAGTTGCCCGCTTCTATTCTCCTACCGGACGTTGTATTCAGAAACCGTATGGAGAGGATTACCGGTATGATATAATTGAGCGTTACAGGCATGGGGAGATGATGGTTGCAGATAGTATAAAGATAAATGATTCTCTCAGATACGAGACTCCAAAGGGGAAAGTGGTGTATGGTGGCGGCGGTATTGTTCCCGATATTTTTGTCCCTATAGATACAACAGGCGTAACCAAGTTTATGATAGACGGAAACAGAAAGAGCCTTATTGTTAAATACAGCATAAAACTTGCGGATATTTACAGGGCGCAGCTAAGAGAGATTAAAACAGTTGAACAGCTTGACGCATTGTTGAATAAGATGAATTTAGAAAAAGGTTATCTTGAGTATGCAGCCGCAAACGGGGTTGTCCCTGCTCCAGGAGAGTGGGAAAAGTCTGAGTTTGTTGTAATTACGCAGCTTAAAGGGCTTATGGGGAGGAATACTCAGTTAGACGATGATGCCTTTTATCCGTACATTCTAAAGATAGACAACGCAATGTATCCTATAACGGGAAAACCTATTCAAAGAAATTAACTTACAAATAATTTATAAAATGAAAAAAATTGGTATTGCATCTGACCATGCCGGTTACGAGATGAAAGAGTATATAAAGGAATTTCTTACCAAGCAGGAGTATGAGGTAAAGGATTTTGGAACGCATTCTACAGAGAGTATGGACTATCCCGATGTTGCGCACCCTTTGGCTTTGGCCATTGAAAGTGGGGAGATCCCAATGGGAATAGCTTTGTGCGGCAGCGGTAACGGTATAAGCATGACTCTTAACAAGCATAAAGGGATAAGGGCCGCCCTTTGCTGGAATACAGAGCTTGCTGCTTTGGCAAGACAGCATAACGATGCAAATGTGCTCTCTCTTCCTGCAAGGTTCATCTCAAACGAACAGGCAAAGGAGATTGTCGAGAGCTATCTGTCTGCTAAATTTGAGGGCGGAAGGCATTTGAGGAGAGTTGAAAAGATTTCTCGCTGGTAGTACTTACTGTAGCCAAAGATATGACAGAATGTAAATCCCCTTTTGTTGTAAAAAGGAGGGATATTGGTTTCTATGCCAATAATCCGTTAGACAACAACATAGATGATTATCCATGCGGTATTGTTTTGAGCATAGATAAACCGTACCGCTGGACCTCTGCAGATGTAGTGCGCAAGATTAAGTTTTCGGCACAGCGTTTCTTTCATAAAAAGAATATAAAGGTTGGGCACGCCGGTACATTGGATCCGCTCGCTACAGGTGTGCTTTTGGTTTGTTTGGGCAAGGCAACCAAGATGGCAGAGGCTCTGCAGGCCAGGCGAAAGGAGTATATAGCAACGGTAAGGGTTGGTGCCACCACCCCCTGCTTTGATTTGGAAAAGGAGATAGATGCAGTTTTTCCATACGAACATATTACAAGGGAGGCTGTAATGGAGGCAATTGGTAAAATGACAGGTGAGCAGGAGCAGATTCCGCCCATGTTTTCTGCAAAACTGATAGATGGCAAGCGAGCATACGAGATGGCAAGAGCCGGCAAGGAGGTAGAGATGAAGGCTTCTGTGATTACCATTTACGGAATAGAGCTTTTGGATTTTAATCTTCCCGACATAAAACTAAGAATCTCCTGCAGTAAGGGGACCTATATACGCTCTTTTGCAAGGGATCTTGGTGTTATGCTTGGAAGCGGAGCGCATCTTGTTGGGTTGCAGAGGAGTGTCTCCGGTGACTTTTGCGTTGAGGATTCCATAACGGTAGATGATGCTTTGGAACTGTTCTCAAAAAAGAAATGAATTTTTTGAAACTTTTATAAATATTTTTCGTATAAGGAATACTTTTTAACGAAAAAATTATAGCATAACATGAAACTCTCACAATTTAATTTTGACCTTAACCCAGAACAGATAGCAAAGTACCCTGCAAAATACAGAGATGAATCTAAACTTATGGTACTGCATAAAGATACCGGCGAGATAGAGCACAAGATATTCAAAGATATTCTTCAGTATGCAGATGAAGGTGACGTATTTGTGTTTAACGACACCAAAGTCTTTCCGGCAAGGCTTAATGGTAATAAGGAGAAGACCGGTGCCGAGATAGAGGTATTCCTGCTGAGGGAGCTTAATAAGGAGCAGAGACTTTGGGATGTGTTGGTAGACCCTGCAAGAAAGATAAGAATAGGAAACAAGCTCTATTTTGGCGATGATGATTCTCTTGTTGCAGAGGTTATTGACAATACCACATCTCGGGGAAGGACATTGAGGTTTCTGTTTGACGGTACATACGATGAGTTTAAGAATGCTCTATTTGCAGTTGGAGAGATTCCTATCCCCAAATGGATAAGAACTAAACCGGAGGAGATAGATTACGAAAGGTTTCATACGATTTATGCTGCAAATGAGGGTGCTGTTGCAACTCCGGCAGCCGGGTTGCACTTTAGCAGGGAGCTGTTCAAGAGGATGGAGATAAGGGGGATAGATACAGCATTCCTAACATTGCACATGGGACTCGGTCATTTTAGAAGAGTTGATGTTGAGGATCTTTCCAAACATAAGATGGATTCTGAGCAGATGTTCATATCTGAGGAGACTGCAGACAGGGTTAACAAGGCCAAAGGGGAGGGGCACAAAGTTTTTGCAGTTGGTATTACCGTTGTAAGGGCTTTGGAGACACCGGTCACAACTAAGAATGAGGTTAAGCCGTTCAGCGGATGGACGAACAAGTTCATATTCCCGCCTTATAAGTTTGCTGTTCCAAACGCTTTGGTAACGAATTTCCATCTGCCTGCATCTACAATGCTTATGACGGTTGCCTCTTTTGGCGGATTTGACAATGTTATGAATGCGTATGAGGTTGCTCTTAAAGAGGGGTATAAGTTTGGCACATACGGAGATGCCATGCTTATTATCTGATAATTGTGTCTAAATAGTATCTGTTTGATGTATCCTGCGGTTTTAACGGGTAAAATATTGGTTTAAAGGTGTGAGATTTAATATCTTGCGCCTTTATTTTTTTTGTGGTGATGGACAGAATTGATGATAGTGTTACGGAGAATATGCTGGAGCTTGCCTTGGCATCTGCATTTATCTATAAGCCTAAAGTGGCATTGGCGGTTAAAGAGGAGTTTGCATCTCTAAAGGAGTTCTTTGATTTGTCGGGAAGAGAATTGTTATCTATAAAGGGGGTAACTCAATCCCATGTAGACAAAATAAAATCTGCGGAATATGTGAGGCGTTTCTACGATGAGGTAGAATGGTGCAGGCGGTTTGGAATAGAGGTGGTGAGATATGAGGACTTTCCTCAAAGGCTTAAGGATATTCCGGATCCTCCGTTCTTGCTGTTTTGTAAAGGGAACAGGGAGCTTCTTTATGCCGAGCACAGTATATCTGTTGTGGGGACAAGGTTGGCCACCAATTATGGCAGAGGGGCATGTGATTCCATAGTGCAGTCCTTGAGCGGTACTGGGTTAGATGTTGTAATCTGTAGCGGACTTGCCTATGGCATTGATGCGGCTGCTCATACGGCAGCCATCTCCTGCGGCCTTAAGACTGTTGCCGTACTGCCTAACGGATTGGATATGATATATCCTGCGAGTCACAGAGAACTTGCCGGGGAGATTTTAAGAAAAGGGGGGCTTATTGTAACGGAGTTTTTACGAGAGACGAAACCTGTTAGGGTTAACTTCATAAAACGAAACAGGGTCATTGCTGCAATCTCCTCTGCCACTGTTGTTGTTGAGAGCAGGGTGAAGGGTGGCGCAATGCTCACGGCCGAGTTTGCTTTGGGGTATGGAAGAGAGCTGGTTGCTGTTCCGGGGAGGATGGATGATGCTAATTCCTATGGTTGTAACTATTTAATATCTAAGAATGTGGCGATTATTTTAAATACTCCGCAAAAGATGGTGGATGAGCTTGGCTGGGATGCAAAGAAAGCTAAGCAGGTATCTGAAGTTGAGGGGCAGCTTCCCTTATTTACGGAGGATTCCGGGTTGAAATTAAAAATATTATCTCTGTTGAACAGGCATTCTGCTACTTTAATTGACTATATTTGCAATGCGGCCGGCGCCCCTATAGATATTATTACTGCGGCTCTTGTGGAATTGCAGATGGAGGGGATGATATATTATAAAGATGACGGTTACCTGCTGGCGGAAAAAATATAATTAATAATGAGTAAATATATTGATACCCACATGCATCTTTACGATGAAGCTTTTAATGAAGACAGGGATGCGGTGGTTGCTAAAATGAAAGATGCCGGAGTAGTTCATTGTATTATGCCGGCGATAGATATCTCAACCTCTGCGGCGCAGTTGCAATGCTGCGGGCTGTATGGAGATTATACCTCGTTGGCTTTTGGCCTGCACCCAACCTCTATTAATGCGAGTTGGCGGGATGAATTGGATTTTGTGATTGATCAGATGAAAACAGAGGATATTAGCAGGGTATGTGCGGTAGGGGAGATTGGATTGGATGAGTATTGGAGCAAGGAGTTTTCGGCGCAGCAAAAAAGGGTATTTATGGAGCAGATAAAACTCGCGGAGGAGTTAGATCTGCCTATGATCATACATTTGAGAGATGCCACGGAATCTCTGTTTGAAGTCTTTGAAAATATGAAAGGGGTTAGAATGCGTGGGGTGTTCCATGCCTTCTCAGGCAGTTACGAGATGTACGAGAGGATTAACAGATACGGGGATTTCCTCGTTGGAATAGGGGGTGTTGTAACATTTAAGAATGCTCAGGTAGCAAAGGCTCTTGAGAGAATCCCTATAGACAGGATAGTGTATGAGACAGATTCTCCTTACCTCTCTCCCGTGCCATTCAGAGGAAAAAGAAATGACAGTAGCAATATCCTATACATATCGCATAAGGTTGCCGAGATAAAGATGATGGATGAGGATATCCTTGCGCAAAAAGTAATGGAGACCACAAAGAATTGGTTTAATCTTTAATATAGATTTTATGATAAATACAAGAAAACTTCTTTTAGTATATACAGGTGGAACAATAGGTATGAAGCAAGACCCCGATTCGCTTGCTCTCAAACCGTTTAATTTTGACCAGATAGAGAGTGAGGTGCCGGAGCTTAGAAAGTTTGGATACCATATAGATACAATATCTTTTGATCCTTTAATAGATTCATCTGATGTTGAACCTGCTTTTTGGGTGAAACTTGCAAAGGTATTAGAGGAGAACTACTACACTTATGATGGCTTTGTGATCTTGCACGGTACGGATACAATGTCATACACAGCATCTGCCCTGAGTTTTATGTTAGAAGGATTGGCTAAACCTGTTATTCTAACCGGAAGCCAGCTGCCTATAGGTGTTTTAAGGACAGACGGGAAGGAGAACCTCATCTCCTCGGTTGAGATTGCGGCGGCGGTTAAAGAGGATGGTACACCGTATGCTCCGGAGGTCTGTATATATTTTGAAAACCAACTGTTTAGGGGAAACAGGACAACAAAATACAATGCAGAGAACTTTAGAGCATTCCGTTCTGCCAACTATCCGCCGTTGGCGGAGGCCGGAATACATATAAAATATAATAAATCTTTAATAAGGTACCCTGCAATAGATACGGAACTTAAAGTTCACACACGTTTGGATACTAATGTTGCGGCAATAAGGATATTTCCCGGAATTATGCACCAGGTAATGGATTCGGTTATAGAGACGCCGGGCCTGAGGGCACTTATCTTGGAAACTTTCGGCTCCGGAAACGCTCCTACAAAAAGCTGGTTCCTTAATACGGTTGACAAAGCATTAAAAAAGGGAATCATTGTTTTGAATGTTACGCAATGTCTTGCCGGAAGTGTTGATATGGATGCGTATGCAACAGGTTTGGAGCTTAAGCGTATGGGGGTGATAAGTGGGCATGACAGCACGTATGAGGCTGCTCTTGCAAAACTTTTTTATCTATTAGGTAAATATACAAATAATGAGATAGTTAAGAGCTTGTTAAGCAAAAATTTACGCGGCGAAGTTACCTTATAATTGCATTTTATTGTTCATTATTGATTTTTTTTTCGTAAATTGCGCTGATTTTGGTGAGAGAACTATTTACTAATTTAAATACATTGTTTAATATTTTTAATCATTCAAAAATTTTATGAAAAAATTTTGTATGTTTCTAGCAGTGTTTGGCCTTGTTGCTCTAACTGCTACTTACGCATTTGGTCAGGAAATGTCTGCTCAGGACCTTCTGAACGGTCAGTCAGATGTACCTGTTTATCAGCAATTGAAAGAGAAATTCATTGAGGGTGGTGCAGGTTTCATGGCATCAGTTCTTATCTGTCTTATCTTGGGTCTTGCTGTTGCAATTGAGAGAATTATCTATTTAACTCTTTCAACTACAAACACTCAGAAACTTCTTGCAAAAGTTGAGGATGCTCTTAAAAATGGTGGCGTAGAGGCTGCTGACAAGCGAGCTCACGAGCGTGCTGAGGTTCTAAAGAGGTTTGCAGAAACACAAGAGGTCCTGTTGCTTCTATCTTCTACCAGGGTCTTAGCCGTATGGATGAGGGTATGGAAGTTGTTGAGAAATCAGTTGTTTCTTACGGTTCAGTTCAGATGAGCCAGCTTGAGAACGGTATTTCTTGGATCCAGTTGTTCATTGCTATTGCTCCTATGTTAGGATTCTTGGGAACAGTTATCGGTATGGTTGGCGCATTCGATGCTATCCAGGCTGCAGGTGATATCTCTCCAACAGTTGTTGCAGGTGGTATTAAAGTTGCGTTGATTACTACAATCGGTGGTTTGATAGTAGCTATTATTCTTCAGATGTTCTTTAACTACATCATCTCTAAGATTGATTCAATCGTTGTTTCAATGGAGGAGGCTTCTATCTCTCTAATCGATTTGTTAGTAAAATATAAAAAATAATTCCAGAATATGTCTAAAATCTTAAAATATGTATTGGCACTGTTGATGATCATCACAGCTGTTATTATCGTAGTGTTCTTCACTATGGGTGATGACGCGCTGTCTGAGACAACAGTTCCTTTGATGCTGAATTGGTCAATTATCCTTTTAGTTGTCGCAATTATTTCAGCAGTTATCCTTCCTCTGTTTTTCCCTTCAGGAAAAGGTGGAAAGAAGACTTTGATGTCTCTTGGCATTATGGTAGTTTTGTGTGTTATTTCATACGTATGCGCATCTGACGTTATTCCTGAGCGTATAGCAGATCTTACAGACGCTACTACAATGAAGCTGACAGACGCAGGATTGATTTTAACCTGTATTTTGACAGTAGTTGCAATATTGTCAATTGTTGGTGGTGCTTTAATTAACGCATTTA
>SAMEA104315437__coassemble_704_pt1 | contig 14345 bp, 13 predicted proteins | sample SAMEA104315437__metabat2_low_PE_020 | metagenome-assembled genome bin SAMEA104315437 (sample SAMEA104315437) | gut metagenome | biome: Monkey gut; feature: monkey-associated habitat; material: faeces | place: China | collected 2013
AAACTCACGTCCCATGAATTTCTTCTTACCCCAGCTTTCGTAGGCTTGAGTTATAACAGTGTCCTCATCTGCAATCAGAGGAAACGGCAAGTTGAACTTCTCTATGAATTTTGAGTGTGATTTTGGGTTATCTTTACTTACACCAACAATAGAGTAACCTTTGCTTAAAAACATATTATAGTTGTCTCTAAAGCTGCAGGCCTCCGCCGTACATCCGGGTGTGTTATCTTTTGGATAAAAGTACAGTACGAGTTTACGCCCTGCAAAATCTGAAAGTTTAATCTCTGCTCCAAGCTGGTCTTTGCCGCAAAAATCCGGAGCTTTATCACCTATTTTTAACATAGCTTTTTTTTATTGTCTACTAATAACGCGCAAATTTAACTAAAGTTTTAGTGTAAGATATATTCTATATAATCCACTCTCCTGTAATCTCCGAATCTACGATTTCATCATCATCTATATAATACGTTATAAATTCTCCACATACTCCTAAGTCTGTCATTATTTCTAACCAATCTTTGCCTGCGCGAATTTCTCTAATTTTAGGATCTGTAGAAAAGATCCATACATCCCATGGTATGCTTGCTGCAACGATATATTTTTGCAATAACAATAGCCTTTCTTTGTCTACATCCTTTATAATATATTTGTTATTATGCTTAAATGTATCATTGGGACCTATAAATCGCATTAGCTTAAAGTGTATTTCTTTTGTCAGATATAATACATCACCATGAATTTTTGGCGTAATAGCTATAGTATCGTAGGCTTTATACTTAAATAGTTAGTCTCTGCCATCTTTAATATAACTTGTAGGATATCTTATAAGAACTATCTCCTTATCTAAGACTATATATTTTGATTTAATCTTTGAAACGAAATTTGTCATTCTGAATTTTGTTGTATCAAGCATTTTATTAACAAAATTAAATACCATTGTATCTTTGATAACTATATTGTTGGCACATGAATCTGAATAGTGCTTCCAGTCTTTAAAAAAATGTTCTATGTTGTTTTCGTCTAATTGTAGATACCTGTTCAGAAAATCCTGAGAAAAACCTGTTACAGATGTAATAAACAGAGAGACAATAACTGCAATATGTTTCTTCATACTTTAATTGTTTTTTGTGAATGTAAAACGTGGTTGCATACAATAATTGTGCACACCTTAAATATTTGAATAAAAACTTTAGCTATATTTGCGTACTAATGTGATATATATGTTGCTGCAATGATTTTAAGGAGAATTTCATTGTAATATTTTAAAGTTTTTTTACGTAAGGTTTCTGATGATATTATGAATAACATTGTTGAAAACATGAAAACCCGCAGAAGTGTGCGCGGGTTTGATGCAAATAGAATGCCGTCTGACGATTTAATAAATGTGGTGATAGAGGCCGGTATGTATGCACCTACAGGAAGAGGAGCGCAAAGCCCTATTATAATTAAGGTTACAGATAAGGAGACAAGAGATCTTTTATCTAAGATGAATGCCTCTATAATGGGAACAGATACAGATCCGTTTTACGGTGCTCCTGTTGTGCTTATTGTTTTGGCAGACAAAACCAAACCAACATATATTTATGATGGTTCTTTGGTAATGGGGAACCTTTTGAATGCCGCTCATGCTGTTGGACTTGGCAGCTGTTGGATTCACAGAGCCAAAGAGGAGTTTGATTCTACAGAGGGAAAAGAATTACTCAAAAAATGGGGTGTTACAGGAGATTATGAAGGAATCGGCCATTGTGTTTTAGGTTATGCGCTCCCGGGTTGTACTGCAGAATGCAGACCTCGCAAAGAGAATTATGTTTACAATGTATAGAAATGCGTTTGCTTTGGCGTTAGCGTTGGCCTTTATTAAGTTTAAAGTTGAGAGTTTATAGTGTATAGAATGGTAGAGAAAGCGTTGGTATTAAAATTAAATAGCCAAAGCTAAGGCTAATAAACTTATAATTCCAACGATTTAAAGTAGTGCCGTATAATTGGCACCGCCATAGCAAAAGAGAAGATGTCTGCAACTGCCTGGCTAATCTCAACGCCTGGTAATCCAAAGAAATATGGCAGAATAAGAATAGCAGGAATAAGATAGAGCCCGTTTCTTGCAGAGGCTAAGAGGTTTGCAGAGATTGTTCTTCCGCTTGTCTGTAACATCATGTTGCTTGCAGTTAGAAATGCCGCAATGGGGAATGTTATCACCTGCCAGCGAAGAGCAACTGAGCCTACTGCAACCACATGAGGATCGTGCCTTAGCATATCTATAAGTGAGTCTGCAAAAGCGAACGTTAATATGCAGATAGGCAGAAGAATAACAATGTACGTCTTGAGACAGAAATAAAAGCCTTCCCTTACACGCCTGTAGAGCTTTGCTCCATAGCAGAATCCGCACATCGGTTGAAAGCCTTGTCCTATTCCAATGATAATTGCGAATATAAAGAATGTTACTCTTGTCACAATAGACATGCCTGCAATAGCCGCGTCTCCGTATGCACCTGCGGAAACATTCAGTAACATTGTTGAAAGAGAGGCAAGACCTTGTCTTGAAAGAGATGGAGTTCCGCCTTTAAATATTTCAATATAAAAATGCTTGTCAAAGGAGAAGTCCTTAACTTTTATGGGAAGATTGTCTCCTCTGAATGACATGTATAAAAGTACCAAAAATCCTGCAATCTGGCTTATAAGAGTTCCAATGGCGCAACCAACAATCCCAAGTTCAAATGTGAACATAAACAGTGGAACAAGGGCAATATTAAGTACAGCTCCGGTTAACATTCCATACATGGCGTTACGGGCGTTCCCTTGGAATCGCATCTGATTGTTAAGCACCATTGAACCTGTCATAAAAGGTGCTCCAAGAGCAACAATACCAAGATATTGCATTGTGTATGGCAAAATAGTTGGCGAGGAACCTAATGCAACAGACAACGGCTCCAAAAACAGAAGGCAGAATAGTGAAACAGCTGAGCCGAACAGCAGTGCGCATATAAAGGAGGTTGCAATCATCCTGCTTGCCAACTGTGTCTCTTTAGCTCCCAATTTGCGGGATACATATGTGCCGGAACCTTGACCGAAAAAGAATCCCACAGCCTGGATGGCAGACATAATAGGGAAAGCTACGCCCACAGCCGCTGTTGCTTGAGTGTTAAGCAATCCAACATACCAAGTATCCACAATATTGTAAATACTTGTAACAAGCATGCTTATAACTGTGGGCACTGCCATTGTAAGAATTACCTTGCCAACAGGTGCCGTTGTTAAAAATGTATAATTGTCTTTATTATGATTTATCCTCAATTTTACCCAATTAAAAAAAAAAATCCAAAATGATAGCGGAAGCCATTTTTTATTTAGTTTCTGCTTTGTTTGGAAGGAGAAGGTTAAGTATAACCCCTACAATGGATGCAAGTCCTATGCCTGAAAATGAGAATGTTCCAAACTCTATTACAGCACCTCCAATTCCAATGGTTAGGATGAGTGATGAGATTATGAGATTCCTGGTTGACCTCATATCAACTTTTGCCTGTATCATGTTGCTTATTCCAACAGATGCTATTGTTCCAAACAAAAGGAGCATAATACCTCCAAGAACAGCTTGCGGAATCGTTTGAATGAGTGCTCCTACTTTGCCTATTACAGAAAGGAGTATTGCAGATACTGCAGAAATTCTTAATACAGATGGGTCTGTTACTTTAGTAAGCGAAACGGCACCGGTAACTTCTGAATATGTTGTTACGGGAGCTCCGCCTAAAAAGGCCGCTAAGCAGCAGGAAATGCCGTCTCCTAATAAAGTTCTATGCAAGCCGGGATCTTTTATAAAGTCTTTGTTTGCAATTGAACTTATGGCGTACATATCACCTATATGTTCAATTATAGGGGCAATGGCAACAGGTGCCATAAAGAGGATTGCCTGCCATGAAAAACTCATTTGTGAGAATTTTGGGAGTGAGAACCAACAGGCTGTCGCAACTGCCGAGAAATCCATTGTTTCTCTAAAGAAGAGAAGCGAAACGGCGTATCCTGCCAAAGCCCCAAAAACTACAGGTATAAGTTTGAATATCCCTTTACCCCAAATTGATGTTGCAATTGCAACTGCCAATGAAATTAAAGCCAAGGTCCAGTTTGATTCTGCCATGTTTACACCGGAACCTGCAAGTGACAAGCCTATAAGTATAATTACCGGCCCAATTACCACAGGAGGAAAGAGCTTTTTAATGAGGCCAATTCCAAATGCTTTAACAAACAGGCTCATAAGCATATATACTATACCAACAGAAACTAATCCGCAAAACATACCTGGCATACCATAAAGTTCTGTAGCCTTTATTATTGGTGCAATAAAGGCAAAACTGCTTCCTAAGTAGATTGGAACCTTACCCTTGGTAACCGCATGGAAAATGAGTGTTCCAAGCCCTGCTGCCAACAGTGCTATGGCAGGGTCAAAACCAACTAAAAGGGGAACCAATACTGTGGAACCAAAGGCTACAAACATAAATTGTATACCTATTATTGTGCGTTTTGCAGGAGAGAGAGTGTGTTCTGTCATAAAAAGAATTGGTTACATAAAATTTGAACGCAAAAATAGTTTATTTCCCCCAAAAAGAGGGCGTTTCCCCCTAATTAATTGTAATTTTGTACGTGCATGACGAAACATTGTAAATATGCAATATATCAGCTTTGGCATTAGCGTTAGCGTTGGCAGTTTTTTAGGTATAGAAAGCAAAGAGAATAATCTTAATTAGCTAAAGCTAAAGCAGATAAACTACAAAGGGTATGTTGCAGAATAAATATAGCAGTCTGTTGGTGAATGGTAATTTGGTTACCAAAGAAATTATTGCATAGACAGGTTTTTTATTAATATTTTATAATTTGACTGCAAAATGCAGTATATTTGTTATGATACAACAGATGAGATTCGAGCTGTTAAAAAATTAAAAAAGATGGCAATGGTGTACGCAGTTGTTGTGACACCTGTTAAAATGTTAGAGATAATTTTGAATGACTAATTGTCGGGAAGAAAAAATAATCTATGGAATTGACTGTAATTATAATTGCTATTGTGGCATTAGCGTTAATTTGTATTAATCTGCTTGCTGTTAGGAGTGTAAAGATGCAGGCGGGAGAGGTAGACACGCTCTTGAATGAAATAAGGGATACTCTCAAGGAGAGCAGGGATGATTATGCGCGTGCACAAAAGCTCTTAAGAGATGAAGTTGCAAATAATATTTCTGTTTTTAAAGAATCTGTCAATGAACGAATTGACTCAGCAGGTAAAATGCAGATTGAGAAGATAGAAAGGGCGTCGGCAATGCAGCAGGAGAAATTGGATAAGGCTACATTGGTACAGATGGAGAGGCTGGCCGGGTTTGCAGACCTTCAAAGGGTTAAATTAGAGCAGTTGGATAAGACGCAGCAGATGTTGGTTGCAAATACAGAGAGCAAATTGGAGAACATAAGAGTTACTGTAGAGGAGAAGTTAGACAAAACATTGGCAGACAGGTTGGGGCGCAGCTTTGAGACTGTGGGGAAGCAGCTTAGCGAGGTACAACAGGGGCTTGGAGAGATGAAAAACTTAGCTCAGGATGTGGGCGGTTTGAAGCGTGTATTGAGTAATGTAAAACTGAGGGGCGGATTGGGAGAGGTCCAATTGGAGATGCTTTTGGAGAATATTTTGGCACCGGGGCAATATGAGGCAAATGTCTGCACAAAGAGCGGTAGCAGAGAGGTTGTTGAGTTTGCTGTTAAACTTCCCGGCAACAGCGGCAATGCTGAGCCTGTATGGCTTCCTGTTGATGCTAAGTTCCCCAAGGATGTTTATGAGAAACTCCAAACTGCATACGATTTGGCTGATTGCGCGGCAATGGAGACTGCACAGAAGGAGTTGGAAAATGCAATTAAGCTGAATGCAAAAGATATAGCGACAAAATATTTGGACCCTCCGCATACCACCAACTTCGCCATTATGTTTCTTCCGTTTGAGGGAATCTATGCAGAGGTTGTGCGTAAGGCAGATCTGTTGGAGGAGGTTCAGAGAAGATATAACGTTATTATTACCGGCCCAACAACTCTTGCAGCTATTTTAAACAGCCTTCAAATGGGCTTTAAGACCCTGGCAATCCAGCGCCGGAGCAGCGAGGTTTGGGAGACTCTTGGTGCCGTAAAAACAGAGTTTGAGACCTTTGGCGGAATTTTGGAGAAGGCAAAGAATAAGATACAGGGGGGCATCTCTGAGATAGACACACTTGTTGGAACACGTACAAGAGTTATACAGAGAAAGCTTAAAGAGGTTGAATCATTAGACAATGAGCAATCTCATAAAATTTTAGATAAAAATTAGCAAGCTCTCTGTATTATAAATAATGACTATTTTTCTTAACTCGCGGTCTCAAAAATTTTAAAAGAAAACTATGAAAAAACGTGCAATCGATGCGCGGGGGGCTTTTCTCCAATACTAAAATCAAGTCTGTAAAACTGCCGGCTACACTTGATGAGATTCCAAACGGAGCTTTCAGAAATACTGCTATTACGGAGATTGTGATTCCGGCATCTGTAAAAGTAGTTCAGGGATCTGCTTTCTTTGACTGCAAGAACCTTACTAAGGTTGTATTTGAAAGTGAATGCATGGATGCTGTGCACGGATGTTTCCAGAACTGTGTCAAGCTTCAAAGCATTGTATTCCCTAAAAAACTCAAAGAGGGGATGAGCACAGAACAAACCTAAAATCAAGACAGAGATATAACTCTTGAGTTGCCAAAGCCCGGTTCATCGCTTGAGGATGCTCGTGAGCAGAAGTTTTCATCTGCTGTTACCGAGTATGGAGATCTTAATCCATCGGAAGGTATTCAAGTCATGAGTATAGATTGGGACGGTGACTTTAAAGAGGATGATGACGGTGGTATGTTCTTTAAAGATGGATTTGAGTATCAGGCCATGATACAATTCCTTATAGACCCAAACTGGAAATATGACACAGACTATATTATAAAAAACGGAGAATATATTTTAGACGGCTCACGGATAAAAGTTACTGTTAACGGTAAACCCGCACATGTGCAGAACAGTACACCTTATGTCATATATATGGATATTCAATTTCTAATTGGTTCCGGGGGAAAAGGTTCGGACAGAGAGCTTGCTAGCGGCAAGGCATACCAAAGCAGTGTGAACTATGCTCTCTGCGATAATCTTTTAGATGAAGAACTCCTTGGCAGCGATTATACCAAGCCTGTTACCCAGCTGCAGCTACGTTCTCTTGCAGTGAGACTTGCAGAAGAACTTGTCGGGAAGAAGATAAAGATAGAAAAGAAGGTGGAGGGTAAGTATAATGATGCAATAACATTCTCAACCATTGCTCCAGTTGAAAGAGTGTGGGTAGTTGGTCCGCGCCTTGGGGGAATGTCTGAGTATTTACCTGTAAAGGAGCCTGTTACAGGGCAAACACTATATGTTAAGGCCAACTGTTTCCGTCCTGTACGCAAATATGTGTTCAAATCAGAAAAAACTACTCTGAGAGAGGGAGAATTTAAGAATTATATGGACGGTCAGTACATCTGGTACAGATGGAATTAGACATTCCCTAAAAATAACGAGGTTGGCTAGAAAATGTACCAACCTCGTTTTATTTCTAATTTATTCAACTTCCTTAATACTCACCCCAAGACTTAATCTGAATCTCCTCCAACGGAATGCTGCAAAAGGCATTGATGAATGCAGATGCAAGGCGGGCATTGGTTATGAGCGGAATGTTAAAGTCTACGGCAGCACGCCTTACTTTGTAACCGTTCTCCAACTCAACCTGAGTGAGGTTCTTTGGTATGTTCACAACCATATCAATCTGCTTGTTGTGAAGCATATCCATTGCCTGCGGCTCCATTCCCGGCTCGCTTGGCCAGTAAACTCTTGTTGCAGGTATATTATTGTCTACCAAATATTTCCATGAACCACCGGTAGCATAAAGCGAGTACCCCTTCTTGGCAAGAGTACGTGCAGCTCCAAGCAGCTCTGCCTTCTGTTTGGCATCTCCTGTTGAGAGAAGAATATTCTTTTTAGGGATCTTATTACCCACAGACAACATTGCTTTAAGAATTGCTTCATTGGTATCATCGCCAATACAGCCAACCTCACCGGTAGATGCCATATCAACGCCAAGCACAGGGTCTGCTTTCTGAAGACGTGAGAAAGAGAACTGCGAAGCCTTTATTCCAACATAATCAAGGTCAAAGGCGTTCTTTGCCGGTGCTTCAACCTTTTCACCAATCATAGCCTTTGTAGCAAGATCTATAAGGTTAATCTTAAGAACTTTAGAAACAAATGGAAAACTCCTCGATGCCCTAAGGTTACACTCAATAACCTTAATATCGTTCTCTTTGGCAAGGAACTGAATATTAAACGGACCTGTAATATGCAGAGCCTCTGCAATTTTTCGTGAGATCTTCATTATCCTTCTAACAGTCTCAACATAAAGTTTCTGAGGAGGGAACTGAATTGTAGCATCACCTGAGTGAACGCCCGCAAACTCAATATGTTCTGAAATTGCGTATGCTATAACCTCACCCTTATTTGCAACAGCATCAAACTCTATCTCCTTGGCATGCTGGATAAACTCACTTACAACAACAGGATGTTTTTGAGAAACATTTGCGGCAAGCTGCAGGAACTGAACCAATTCATCTTTGTTTGAACATACGTTCATTGCAGCTCCGGACAATACTTATGACGGTCTCACCAAAACAGGGAATCCAACGGTGTCTACAAACTCGTAGACATCTGCAAGCGTTGTAAGCTCCTTCCATCTCGGCTGATCTATGCCAAGACTATCTAACATAGAGGAGAATTTATGCCTGTCCTCGGCATTGTCTATGTCTTTTGCCTGAGTACCAAGGATTTTAACACCTTGCGAATCCAATCTCATTGCAAGGTTGTTAGGTATCTGACCGCCCATAGAGACAACCATACCGTGAGGCTTTTCAAGGTCGTAGATATCCATAACACGCTCGTATGTAAGCTCGTCAAAGTAGAGCCTGTCGCACATATCATAGTCCGTAGATACAGTCTCGGGGTTGTAGTTTATCATAACACCTCTCCATCCGCATTTCTGAATGGTAGTAAGGGCATTAACGCTACACCAGTCAAACTCAACAGAACTGCCTATTCTGTATGCGCCCGACCCAAGGACAATTATAGATTTATGGTCACCTATATACGCTACATCGTTGGCAGTTCCGCTATATGTAAGATAGAGGTAGTTGGTCATTGCAGGGAACTCGGCGGCAAGTGTATCTATCTGTTTTACAACAGGAATAATACCCAAACTCTTTCTATAGTCACGGATAATATTTACAGCTTCATCTGTATCTATCTTGTCTTTAAACAGCAACCTTCCAATCTGGAAATCCGAGAATCCCATGACTTTCGCCCTTCTTAGAAGTTCCGGAGAAAGGGACTCTAATTTGTTAGGAAGAGAATTAATCTCCCTGTCTGTTAGAATTATATTGTGCAGTTTCTCCAAAAACCATTTGTCTATCTTGGTAAGATCGTGAATCTGGTCTACTGTGTATCCCTTCTTAAAAGCTTTGGAAATTACAAAGATACGGTTATCGGTGGGCTCGCGTAAAGCTTTGTCTATATCAGGAACATTTATCTCCTTGTTTGCAACAAAGCCGTGCGCACCCTGGCCAATCATCCTAAGCCCCTTTTGAATGGCCTCCTCAAATGTACGGCCTATGGCCATAACCTCGCCTACACTCTTCATGGAAGAACCAATCTCGCGGCTCACGCCATGGAACTTGGAAAGATCCCAACGAGGAATCTTACATACTATATAGTCCAATGCCGGCTCAAAGAATGCCGGAGTTGTCTTGGTAACCGAGTTCTTAAGGTCAAACAGCCCATAGCCCAAACCAAGTTTAGCCGCAACAAAAGCAAGCGGATAACCTGTTGCTTTTGAAGCAAGTGCAGATGAACGGCTCAAGCGGGCATTAACCTCAATAACCCTGTAGTCCTCGCTCATTGGGTCAAAAGCATACTGAACATTACACTCACCAACTATTCCTATGTGACGCACAATGCATATTGCAATCTCCCTCAATTTATGGTACTCATTATTTGTAAGTGTCTGAGACGGAGCAACAACAATGCTCTCACCGGTATGTATTCCAAGAGGATCAAAGTTCTCCATGTTACAAACCGTAATGCAGTTGTCGAATCTGTCCCTTACCACCTCATACTCAATCTCCTTCCAACCTTTTAAAGATTTCTCCACAAGTACTTGGGGCGAGAAGGTAAATGCCTTTTCTGCAAGTTTTGTAAGTTCATCCTCGTTGTTACAGAAGCCGGACCCAAGCCCTCCAAGGGCATACGCAGCTCTAATTATTACCGGGTAACCAAGATCTGCAGCGGCCTTTAATGCGTCGGGAAGATTCTCAACTGCAGTACTCTTTATGGTCTTAACATTAATCTCATCTAATTTATGCACAAACAGCTCTCTGTCCTCTGTATCCATAATTGCCTGCACAGGGGTACCGAGCACCTGAAGATTATATTTTTCCAGAACACCGCTTCTGTAAAGCTCCACACCACAGTTAAGTGCAGTCTGGCCTCCAAAAGCCAATAAAATTCCCTGAGGCTTCTCCTTTTTGATTACCTGCTCAACAAAATAAGGGGTAACCGGCAGGAAATAGATTTTATCTGCCACACCCTCAGAGGTCTGCACCGTTGCAATGTTAGGATTTATAAGCACAGTCTCAATACCCTCCTCGCGCATTGCCTTTAGAGCCTGCGAACCAGAGTAGTCAAACTCACCTGCCTCGCCAATCTTTAATGCGCCCGAACCAAGAAGAAGAACTTTCTTTATTTCTGTATTGTTATTTGCCATTTCTTTATTCTTAAAGTTAAACAGATAATTATTTATAGCTTCCCGACAAATTCGTCAAACAGGAACTCCGTATCTTTGGGGCCGCTTGATGCCTCAGGGTGGAACTGGGCAGAGAAGAAAGGTTTCGTCTTGTGTCTTATTCCTTCGTTTGTGCCATCGTTCATATTTACAAAGAGAGGCTCCCAATCGCATCCTATTGTTGTATTATCTACTGCAAAGCCGTGGTTTTGAGATGTTATGAAGCATCTGTTTGTTCCAACCATTCTAACAGGTTGGTTATGACTTCTGTGTCCGTATTTTAATTTGAATGTAGATGCTCCGCCGGCCTTTGAGAGCAGTTGGTTACCCATACAGATTCCAAATATAGGCTTTGTACCTTTCATTGCCTCTTTTATGTTCTCTACAGCCTCCATACAAAGTTCGGGATTACCCGGGCCGTTTGATATAAAGAGACCATCGTAGTACAAGTTGTTAAAGTTATAGTTCCAAGGGACACGCACAACCTCAACATCTCTCCTTATAAGGCATCTTAAAATATTGTTTTTTACACCGCAATCTACCAATACAACTCTCTTTTTGCCGCCTGCAGCAGCTCCTTTAAGATACTTGTCCATATCTTTAAGTTCTGCGTCTGTTGCTTTGCTGCCATAGATCTTAATCTCCTTGCAACTTACAATATCAACCTGATTCTCCAAGTTGGGATCCGCTACATCAAACGTATCATCCTCACCCTCCGGAACAATCTTTCCAAGCATTGAGCCGTTGTCCCTAAGAATCTTTGTAAGTTCTCTTGTGTCTATACCAAAAATTCCCGGAATCTTCTGCTCCTTTAACCATTGGTCCAAGCTCTTTACTGCATTCCAGTGACTGTACTCAAACGAATAGTCAGATATTATGAGGCCTCGCACCCAGATCTTTTCGGATTCAAAAAAACGCGAAATACCGTCTTGTGACAGTTCTTCGCGTGGGACACCGTAATTACCAATCAAAGGGTAGGTGACACAAAGAATTTGTCCCGAATAGGAGGGATCCGTAAGGCTCTCCGGATAGCCGACCATTGCAGTGCTAAAGACAACTTCGCCATCGCAAGGCTTGTCATAGCCAAAAGAAAAGCCCTGAAACTCAAGGCCGTTTTGAAGAATTAATTTTGCTTTTTTAATAGATTGCATCTCGTGTAGTTGATGTTTACGTAAAATTATGCGAAAATACAACTTTTTTAAGTTAATCACAATAGAACTTTGTAGATTTCATTATATTTTAACAACTACTATTGAAGCGTTAGCGTTGGCTTTGGCGTTTTTTTTAGTAAAGATGGTAGAGATGGTAGAGAAGGGCTTTGGCATTGGCGTTAGCGTTGGCTTTGGCGATTTTTAAGTAAAGATGGTAAAGAGGAGTATAACTTTTATGCAGTTAATATTTAAGATCCTTTATATGCTTGATTAAGATACGCGAACCATCATTAAATTCAAAAAAGCCGGTCAAAAGATCGGCTTTTTTAACAATACCTCTCTTTCTCTTATAGTATCCGCCATCCTTTTTACTGTCGGGCTCAAAATATTCAACCTCTATGGGAATATTACTCTCCATATTATTAAGAATATAATTTAACCTCCTGTTTAAGGCCTCAGCTTCACTATCCGAAAGTTCCTTTTCTAAATCTGTAATCCTTGCAGTCTCTTTAACGGCAGAATCGTGTCCTGCAAGTGCAGCAAACGACCCAAATTGAGCTGCACGATTGCACATAGACATCTGAGGATGTCTCTTGGATACATGATGCGGCAGGTCTATGATATCTTCGTACAGTTCATTCATGCTTTATGCCCCCCTATCTGTCTGTTGCGCTCCTTTGCTGTTGCACCCTCTTCATAATTAAATCCTTTCAGTATTGCGTTTTTGCCAAACTGCTTCTTTATTTTCAAAACTGCAGACTGCACCTTACGCTCTTTCTCTAATTTATCCTTCTCTATTCTCATCTCATTTTCCACTGCTTCATAGTCTGTAAAAAGATCAAATTGTACAGAAACATCATTATTGACAGCCACACTCTCATCTATCACATTGTTTGTAGTAAGATTAATGCGACGAACTAAAAGGTTGGGGTTTACAATCCTGTCAAACATCTCCATCACAGCATCCGATATCTGTTTGGCAGAAGAGGTATGATTGTCAAGATTGGCCGTTCCATGTGCATGTTTTGGAACTTTTCTGCCATAACGATCTGTAGTTACCTCTCCAAAGTATTTTATCCCCCCTGTCTCATTATTTGAGAGATTTATTACATCGTATCCTATAGTGAGTACCAATTGATCTGTTACCATACCTTTGTCAAGCAGGTTGAGAGCTGCACTTTCTGCCATTTCTCTTACAACCACACGAGCTTTCTTCGCAGTGTATGGCTCCTGCACGATGAGCTTTGCCTTGTGCCAGTCGTACGGCTCCTGCAGCACCTGTCCGCTACTGAAGGAGTTAGTTGATGGCTTGTATGATTTTATAGCCTCTAATGTACATGGTTCCCACCCCCACGCATGGTCTATAAGCAGCTCCGCATTAACTCCAAACAGTTGATACAGCAACTCTTCATTCATTACAGACTGCTTTGCTATGTCGCCCATTGTGTAGATACCATACTGAGCCAATTTGCCTGCAATACCACTCCCTACCCGCCAGAAATCCTTAAGAGGACGGTGTGTCCACAACTTCCTGCGGTAAGACTGCTCATCCAATTCCGCAATACGCACTCCACTCTCATCTGCCGGAATGTGCTTTGCCTCAATATCCATTGCCACTTTGCACAGATACAGATTGGTACCTATTCCGGCCGTTGCCGTAATCCCTGTCTGTTGCAGTACATCACCTATTATCTTCCTCGTAAGTTCACGTGCCGTTAAGCCGTAAGTATGCAGATATGCCGTAACATCCATAAACACCTCATCTACAGAATAAACATGAATATCCTCGGGTGCAACGTATTTTAGATATATCTTATAGATGTAGGTACTATACTTTATGTAATATGCCATACGTGGAGAGGCAACTATATAGTCAACCTCCAAATATGGATTCGTCTTTAATTCTATGTCCGATACCGATTTTCCTGCCATTCTATACCTGCCCGTTCTCCTTTTTCGTTCATAATTTAACTCTCTTATTCTTTGAATGACTTCAAACAGGCGGGCACGCCCGGAGATACCGTATGACTTCAAAGATGGACTTACAGCTAAGCAGATTGTCTTTTCCGTACGGCTCTTGTCTGCAACGACAAGGTTTGTTGTGAGCGGGTCAAGACCACGTTCAACACACTCAACCGAAGCATAGAAAGACTTGAGATCAATGGCTACGTATGTCTTGTCTGTATTCTGCATCTACTTTAAAGGTACTATCAATTTCATCCAAATATACCACCTCTTTTTTTTGTGGCAAAAGTATTTTATTTTTTCTTCCCGACAATAATTGGCTTTGGCGTTGGCGTTAGTTTTGG
>SAMEA104315437__coassemble_705_pt1 | contig 14341 bp, 10 predicted proteins | sample SAMEA104315437__metabat2_low_PE_020 | metagenome-assembled genome bin SAMEA104315437 (sample SAMEA104315437) | gut metagenome | biome: Monkey gut; feature: monkey-associated habitat; material: faeces | place: China | collected 2013
CTACCGGTGAAAACCGGGTTAAGGTAATGGAACTTTTAGACAGGGCAAATACAGGAAGATATGGAAATCCTGAGATAACCGAGGTTAATCTTGGGGTAAGAGGCAATCCCGGAATACTCATATCAGGACACGACCTTAGAGACCTTGAAGATCTTCTAAAACAGACAGAAGGCACAGGTGTAGATGTATATACGCACAGTGAGATGTTGCCTGCACATTACTACCCGAAATTTAAGAGATACAAACATTTTGCCGGAAACTATGGAGGGGCATGGTGGCAGCAAAGAACGGATTTTGAATCATTTAATGGACCTATACTCTTTACCACCAACTGTATTGTGCCTCCACTTCCGTCTGCATCCTATGCAAAACGTGTCTTTACCACCGGTGCGGCTGGATTCCCCGGATTTCCACATATACCGCACAGGGAAGAGGGTAAGATGAAAGATTTTTCTCAAATAATAGAGTTGGCAAAAAGTTGTGACCCACCAAAAGAGATTGAAACCGGAAAGATTACCGGTGGTTTTGCTCATGCTCAGGTTGAGGCGCTGGTAGGGAAAATTGCAGACGCGGTAAAGAGCGGCGCCATAAGACGGTTTTACGTCATGTCAGGCTGTGACGGCAGGATGAAAAACAGGGAATATTATACAGAATTTGCAAAGAGACTTCCAAAAGATACTGTTATATTAACCTCAGGGTGTGCAAAATACAGATACAACAAACTTCCGCTTGGAGATATTGGCGGCATTCCGCGCGTTTTGGATGCAGGACAGTGTAACGACAGCTATTCGTGGGCTGTAATTGCATTTAAGCTAAAGGAGATTTTTGGTATTGAGAGTGTAAATGATCTTCCTATTACGTTTAATATTGCCTGGTATGAGCAGAAAGCCGTAATAGTTCTGTTGGCTCTTTTATCGTTGGGGTTTAAGGATATTCATGTGGGCCCTACCATTCCGGCCTTTTTGTCCCCGAATATTTTAAATGTCCTACATGGCAAGTTTGGACTTGACGGTGTCATTCAGATATAAATAAAAAAAAGGGCGATTGCCCTTTTTTTTATTTATATCTTATATCTAACTCATCCAATATATTCTGTGCTCCGGCATACTTGTCTATTATCCACAAGACAAATCTAATGTCTACACAAACTGTCTTAAAGTAATATGGATGATAATAGATGTCTCCGCTCATACTCTCTCTGTTACCATCAAAGGCCAATCCTATGAGCTCCCCTTTGCCGTTCATTACAGGACTGCCAGAATTTCCACCCGTAATATCGTTATTGGTTAGGAAATTAACATACAGATTACCTTTTTCGCCCCATTTGCCCCAATCTTTTGCGGCAATGAGCTTATTCATCTTGTCATCTACCCTAAACTCGTAATTTGTATTGTCCTGCTTGTCTATATAGCCGTTTATGGTTGTCTGATAATCATAATGTACACCATCTGTAGGGTATATATCGCATACAGAACCGTATGTAAGTCTCATTGTAGAGTTTGCGTTAGGATACTGCGGCTTGCCTTTCGACTTACGCATATTGTAGATTGCATGCGTGTACTTAGGTGTTAGCTTCTCTATACAACATCCCAAAGAATCATCTATACATTTTCCTCTGCGGTTAAACTCCTGTATGTTGCAGCCTTCGTTAAATACAATGACCGGATCGTTCAGTATATCATTAACGCTTTTTGGAGTTGCAAAAAAGGCTTTTAACCCCTCTACTGTTCGGAAATTAGATCTATTGTATACATATTTTGCAAACTCTTCACCACTGTTGTTGCAGCGGTTTATCCATGCTTTAACGGTATCCGACAGATATTTTCTATCCAAGTTCTGTATAAACAGATTGGACATTACACCAAACAATTCCAAATCTGTAGATTGATCAAATTTTGCAAACTCAATTTCAGCTCTTTTGATATAGCGTTTTATTAAAGGGCTGTTAATATCTACAGAATCTATCTTGCCTTTTTGCATCTCTCTGGCAATGGCTGCAAATTTTTTACATGAAGTTACCCAATCGCAACACAACAGGTACGCCTCTTTGTACCATGTACGGTTACGAGTAAGACTCATGCTGCTATTGTACGACTTTTTAAGATTTTCGAGTAACTTCTCGTTTTCTTTACTAATAGGGCTGTCTGTACCTGCATACTCTGTAAGCAGTTTCTCCTCCTGTCTGCGTATATCTATAACGTTGTAACGTTTTAGACATTTGTTCTCCCACTTGGCAAAATCTGTATAGTTGCTTATATTAAAGTATATGTTTGAATAAATAAGTCTAAGATCCGGATTCTCATTCATCTTCTTATCCCAAACATTCAATCGACTCCTTCTTGCCTCTACTACAATAGGGTTAATGATATTCTGCTTCTGCTCTACCTCAAATGATGACGCATATCTGTTGGTTCTCCCGGGATAACCCATTATCATGGCAAAGTCTCCCATCTTTTTTGGGGCTGCAGATATTGCAAGTGTTCTGGCAGGCTGCATTGGCACGTTATCTTTTGAATATTTTGCAGGCTTACCATCTTTTCCTGTGTAGACTCTGTATATAGCAAAATCACCTTTATGCTGAGGCCAGCTCCAATTGTCTGTCTCTCCTCCAAACGCACCTATAGATACCGGAGGTGCACCCACAAGTCTCACATCCGAGAACACCTCATATACAAACATATAGAATGCCTCACCGCTCCACATATTAGCGCACATGCACTCCATTCCCGGGTATTGAGATTTATATTTTGTCTCTACCATTCTATAGACACGCCTCATCATCATTCCGCGAAAGCCTTTTTTATTAAGCTTTTCTCTCTCTGCTTTCACCTCAGCGGTAACATCTATGACTTTTCTTAGGAAAAGGGCATTTTTGTCGGGAATAGGCTTCTCTTCATCTCTATTCATAGCCCAAAAGCCATTCTCCAAGTAGTTATGGTCTTTTGTACTCAAACGAAATATATCTCCGTATGCACAGTGATGGTTGGTTATAAGAAGGCCCTCTTTTGAGATCATGCTTCCGGTACATCCAAAGTCCAAAGATACAATGGCATCACTTAGCGAGTTTGCCACATCTTCGTTGTAGATCTCTTTACCGGTAAGTTTGAGACCCATCTTTTTCATCTGAGGGTAGATGGAGTTCTCAAACATGTTTACCATCCACATCCCCTCATCTGCGTTAGATACAGCCGGCAGTAGCATAAGTACCGCTGCCAGCATTATTGTGATTTTTTTCATTTTTCGTTTTACCTTTTTAATTATTCTCCTCAATTACAACAAATTTAGGGTCTGTAGCCTCTGTTGTGCCATCCTGTTTCTTTATTGTCCACTGTGGAGCCTTTAGGATTTCAATTAATTTGTCGGGAGTAAGAACAGTATTATCAAAGAAGAAACGGAATGCATACTCCTCTTTGTCATTGATTACTGTTTTCATTCCCAACATACCATTCTGAAGTGAAAGATAAGATGACAAATAAGGTATATTCCTGGTTATGATTGGTTTATCAAGTGCAGGATATACTACATCCAATGAATCCTTGTGCTCAAGGCCCAATTTCTCTATGTTTGTTGTAAACTTTCGCTCTAAGAAATTGAACTGTCTCTCCAAGAATGCTCTTCTGGTTATTGTGTCTATCTGGTTTTCCAAGCCCATATATTTGAAATCTACCTTTATCTCCTTGGTTCCACCGCCATGTACAGGCATCTCCAAGACCTTCATCTCTACCATATCTTTGTAGAAAGCCTCGTCAATCGGCTCGTCCAAAGCCATATACAGTCTTACAATTAACGGACATGCGTATTCAGACTCCAATCCAAAATATTTTCTGTTACTCTGCCTTATCTGCAAGCCTAAATAGTTTGGATCCATTTTATCATACATCTTTTCTGTACGTATTGTAATTACTTTTATCAATGAATCTGCCTGTGTAGGCTGAGAGATTTTAAACTTGCTTGGGGTATAGATTGCCTGTTGTATAATCTCGGGCGTTGTCTCTGCCGGATTGTAATAGATATTTACTCTTCCATGCTTAACAAATGTTGCGACGCCATACGCCCCCTTTATCTTCTGTACTTTTGCAGAAAAAGCTTTTGAGCTGCCATAACATTTTACAGAACGAAGCCCCTCTACCGTAAGCTTCTCAAGGTTCTTTTGCTGCTCCTCTGTTCCCCATCTCTCATCTATGGTTGGAAGTTCTACAGTGCTGCCAAAGTATGCACCGGCCGCAAATAGAACTGCAACAATTACCACAGGAACTATTTTGTTAACAGGAGATTTCATCCCGCTTATGCTTAGTGCATTCTTGTTACATGCATTAACGCACTCTCCACACAATGTACAATCTACGTTCTTTACTTTTACTACCTGATTTACGTTAATTGAATACGGACATTTTTTTGCACAAAGACCGCAATTATTACAAGCCTCTGTATCTCTGCATACCTTTAGAACAGGGAACACCTTGCTCTCTCTGCATAACACCTCCAAAAGATACCCGAACAGGCAGACTGCAGTTAGAGGCCATACCCAGCTCATCTCTGTTCCAATATAGTTTAGTCCTAAATATGCACCAAAAACCACTACAAACATTATAGTGAATTTAAATATATTGCTGGCAGCTCCAAGCGGACAGATATATTTGCACCAGAACATCTTTATAAAGAAGTTACCTATAATGAACAGTGCTATTGATATGCAGACCATCCATAGTGTAATTTCACCCTTAAATGCTGTAGCTGTCGCATAATATGGGTCGAAGTTCTTACAGAAAAGTTCCGAAGAATTAATTGTAAAATAGAAGATCGTAAACAGCAATATATATTTTACTGCACGCAAAACAATATCCAAAGTAGAACCTGTTTTAACAGATACCTCCTTTACCTTTAGTTTTGCTCTCAATTTTGAAAGACCCTCTCCCACAGTTCCAAGAGGACACAGATATGAACAGAACAGTCTACTAAACAAGATGACTCCTATTCCAAGCACTACACCCATCATAATCTGGGTTGCAGTCATACTACATGCCATTGAGCCTCTAACAAGATAAGTTGAGAGAGTTTCAAGTCCTCCAAATGGGCAAAAAGCCTCACAATCAAATGTTTGATTACCAAACAGTTTTAATCCGAAAGCCGCAATAAGGGCTATGACTCCAATTTGCACTACTCTTCGGAGCCAATTCTTATGAGTTTTAGTCATTAAGTGTATTTATTATTGTTTTTAGAAATTAAATCCTATTGTTACGTTAAAATATTGTCTGCTGTCTTTGTTAAAACTAATATTCTCTGAGCTTAACGTCTTTGAAAGTTCTGCGTTAGATCCCATCTTTCTGTAGAGATACCCTGCCTTGATCCATGCTGTATATCCCTTCTCTGCATTTACAATGTAACTGTATTTTATATTACCTCCAAAATAGGTATGATCTGTTACATTATAGAGGTAATCTGTTGCAAGCAGCTCCTTATGGATTCTTATAGATGAACTTTCAAGAGGGTTGGTCTCTGTAAGAGAGTTCCCGCTTCCCTTAACATATCCGCCATTTACACCAATATTGATAAAGCTATTGTCACCGCAGATAAAACTTTTCTCTATTGAGGCATAATATCTGTCCAACTTATAATCCTGAGTATAGTCTGCAGGATAATATTTATGTTCTTTCTCAACATCTGTACGTGAATAGCCCAAACACCAGCTGACATTTGCAAAGGTTTCGGAACTTTTTATTACACCCGTGTATTCTGCACTATAGGTCTTGCGGCTATCCATATATCTTAAAACCTCCCCCTCTTTATACCAGTCAAACTGGCTCTGCTCCCCCTCTACCTCTCTGTAACTGTTGATAACGGCATTAAGCGCATTTTCGTTGCTATTAAATCCAATCTTTAGATAATTATCTATTTTTTTGCACTTTACAGAGAAAACACCTTGATAATCATACTCCCTTATCTCATCTGAATTGGTATTCTTGGCAAAATTATATGTCTCAAAATTATTCTGCTTGGCCGTAATATACCTAAACTGATTATAGAATGAGAAAACGCCGGCTTTCAACTCAACCTGCCCTCCTACTCCATAATAATTGGTTTCGTATTTTCTTGAATCAACAAGTCCCGTTGCACCGGCATTAACAGCGCTATAGAAGAACAGGCCTTCAAAATAGTACAACTCTTTGTCTTTGGTATCGCCAAGATATGTATAGTCCGCCTTTTCAGAATCGTATCTGTAGATGAAATTCGCTCCGGCATTAATATACTTGCTGCTGTATACAACTCCAGGAGATACTGTAAAGTTTGAGAGGATATTTTTGTTTCGTCCATCCTTCTTCTTTGCAGCAGAAGCATCTCTGTAGTTTACATCAAATCCTACTGCAAAATTGTTTGAAAACTTGTACCCGACACCGGCCTGCAGTATATACTGCTCGGTAACAACCTTTCCGGGAACATTCTCTGTCATTGGGGCAAGGTTTGAGTTCTCGTCAACAGTACCAAGCCAACTTTGTTCATTTTTAGTTGTCCTGTCATAGTTGAACATACCATAAAAATAGACATTTCCTATATGTGAATAGGATTTTGTATCCAATCCAAAATTATTGAAAGATTTTGCCTGATTATAATTTCTGTAATCTCCGTTCACATTATTGTAATACAGTGCCGCCTCAGAGAAATTCATAGGGGTTGTACTAAATATAAGCCCTGCACCATTGCCGGATTTGAGCCATGGAGCTGTCTGTTCAATACGTTCAAAGCTGTAATATGCTTTGCCGTTAAAATCTTTGTCCTCCTGCGCAATTAGAGTTGCGGGAACTGCACCCATTGAAATTGCCGCAATCGCACCGATATATGATCTCTTTATTATATTGTTCATAATAGTCTGCTATTTCTTAAGTGTAGGAATATCTCTAACCTCAAAGTCATTAGATGAATTATTTGTATCCTGATAAACAATCCTTCCCCCTGCTGCCGCAGTAGCCTCTGCGTCTATCTTTCTATGGACGCTCTTACCTGCTCCGCCACCCTCTTTGATTATTACAGAACCGTTGTCTATCTCCGGTCTCAGTCTCTTTGTCTGACTTGAAGAGATAAGGCACTCAACTCCATCTACAATAAGATTCTTGTCTATAAGTAGCACGTCATTATTCCTGTTACCGGGGCTGTTAGGGTTAACGGCCTTTGTATCCAAGATGAACTGCTCCTTGCTCTTTCCGCCCATAGTATAGATGTATAGAGCAGGGCTTGAGATAGATACTACAAATGCTCTTGATGTTCCGGTCTTCCAGAAACACTCAAGTGTCTTCACACCGGGAACCGGGGCAGACTGGGCAGGAGTATTTGCAGCATCGTACATTGCGTAATAGTTAGAGTTGCTCAAATCTATTGATGTACTGCAGATTGGAATATGGTTAATAGCATTAAGACATACAATAACCTCCTCTCCGGGTTGAATAGCGATGCTTTTACCTGTACCATTAAACATCCACGACATAGAGGCAGCCGGTATTGAATCCCTTAACTCAGAGATGCCGGGTTTTACCCAATCGGAAAGGCCTCCGTTAAGAGGTGCGTTAAACGGAAATACCACACCTACACAAAGAGAATCCAAATATGCAACATCTCCTGAATTATTGTACAGCGAGAAATAGGTATCCTTAAGAGTATAGTTCTTTCCCGTCTTCGGATTAATACAACCTGTATAATAGAACTCCTTAATTATTATCTGGCTGGTTTGCGAGTAGTTAAGGTTAAGATTGAAATCACTTACGACACTGTTGTCGGGAGTAACCTTAATTCTCTCTGTAGAGCCGTTGTAAATGGCTGTTTTGCCTCCCGACAAAGCAATCTTTGACTCGGTTGACGCTATATAGCTGCCGTATGCAACCCTGGCGGTAGCCTTACCGGAAGCATCTGCAACAGCCTCGTATGTTAGTCCGGACGATGCATCGGAGAAGATAACATTCATTCCATCCATATTGACAGACTGCCCCTGCGGAGCAACAATCTGCACGGTAATGGAGCCACTTATGGCATCGTCGCGAAAGTCTTTCTCCTTTGCATCCTTAAGGCAGGATGTAAGAGAGGACACTGCAAGCAAAATATATAATAATCGTTTCATTTCCCTTATCTGTTTATAATGTAACTTTAATTTCCGCACCAAAATAGAGGTCTGTATTCTTTACATATCCGCTGAAGTGAGGTCTTGCACTGCTCTTCATAAGCGGTTTTGAATTTGTAAAGTTATTTGCATAGAAAGAAATTGCAGCAAACTTGCCTATCTCCTTTGACACCCTTATGTTTGCCATAAAATATGGGTTGAAAGAGGCTGTAAGATAGTTATATGCAAAGCTGTCGCTTATTCTCATCATACCCAATCTCATCTTGAGAGCGCTGTCTGTAGTTGTGTAATAATCTGTAAACGGTCTTACGGTTCCTGTTGCATCCATATAAGCTACCGGATCCTTTATATATACGCCGTTCTCAACTGTTGTATAGGCATTGTCCAAGTTGCTTCTCTGCTTGTCCATCCAGATACACTGCATCGTAAGGGTAAGAACCATTCTTAGTTTAGGGATGTTTGTAACAAAGTTTACGTTTGTATTGAATTTCTGTTGCAGGACACCGTTTCTCACACTGCTGTTTCCGTTAAAGATCGCAATGTAAGGGAAAGCCTGTTTTGCATCTAAAGGGTCTCTTTGGCCTATATTATAGTACTCTGAAGTTCCGGAATAACTTCCATCTGATTTCACATAGGAACCATTTGCAATAATACTGGTGTTAATTGCCTGTATCTTACCAAAATTGATATCGTACTCTATACCCCATTTCTTTGTAGTTCTGTTATTTACAATAGATTTAGATGACTTGAACTCGGTTGTTCTTGTAAAGTCTGTATGCTCAACATAGAAACCGTCTGCATCCTTGATGTAAAGTACGCCATCCACAAACCTTGGATCTGCACCGGAATAGTTTACCGCACCATATCTGTTTACATCCATTGCCAAATAGTGTCTTGCACTCTCTATACCGTTTTTAAGGTACTCATTAAAGTATGTAACGCCCAATTTTACACCACCTATGTTCATATCGAAACCAAGTTCAATATTCCTTGTTCTGGTAGGCTTAAAGTCATAGTCTTTAATCTCATGGTCTATGGATGTCTGGATTATAGAGAAGTTAGTCTCATTATATCTGAACAGATCGTAATCCAAATAGGTGTCACCACCGTAAAGCATATTCATACTTGGCAATTTGTCTAACAATCCCCAACCACCCCTTATTGCAAAGTTGCGCACAAGATTCTTCTTGTTGCCTTTGAATATCTCATATTTGGCATTAAAACGCGGATCAACTATAGGTTTAAGATCATAATGTTTGTAGAACATCTTGGTAAAACGTACTCCGGCACTCATCTCAAACGATGTCTTACCTATAGGGATAACCACCTTCTGCTCAAGGAAAGCATTAAAATCATGTGCGTATGGAGTATGTCTGTACGGCTGATGCCTGAAATACTGCGGTACATCCCCTTCGTACCACTCACCGTTACCCTCATTACCTTTGGTATTCCACTCCACACCGTACAAGGTGTTGAAAAGTGTGCCTTTATACTTTTTATTAAGGTGAGCTGTAAGTTTGGCGTTAAGATACAGAGGCATATCCTCCACTTTCTTAAGCTGCTTTGCACTGCCGGATGTTATGGTTCCAACATGAATACCCTCCTCTGTGATATGAATATCGGGAAGCAGACTCTGTGAAAGCTCTGTGTAATCTCTGTTATATTCAACTCCAAAATTGGCAGATAGGTTATAGTTAAGAGTGGTAATCCAGCTCTTGTTAAGCTGCCACATACCGTATGCAGCCAAACTAAAATCCTTTTTACCTGATTTTGTATAGTCATTCTTGCCTGAATCCGGATCTGAGGTAACATTGTTACCAAGATATGAACCTGTCAACCTCACATTCAATCTGAAAGGTGTGTTGTCTTGATTAAACGTATTTGAATATGTTACACCAAAGTTAACCCTGTCCAGGATATTGGTTGTAGAGACAAGTTTTGTATTGTAATTGGCGTAATCTAAATCCAAATTCATATAGCCTTTATCTTTGCCAAGTCCGAAACCTTTGTTAATTGATGCACCTTTAAGATATGGATCTGCCTTGAATTTAACCTCCAATGGAGTACGGCCTGCCTTTGTTTTAACAAGAACTGCTCCGGATGTAAGGTCTCCATACTCCGCAGAAACAACACCTTTAAGGACCTCGACAGATTCTATATTCTCAGGTGAATAGCTTCTAAAATCCATTGCATTCACATCATTGCCCATAGAGAGAGAGGCATCATTCTGCACCCTGTTGCCGTTTACCATATAAGCAACACCTCTGGCATTATTAAGATCTGATGACGAACTTACACCTGCGGTTCTTATGGTTATACGCTGCTTGCTGCTCATCTGAGGGTTGGATATGGTATTTCCCGGAACCAACTGCATAAGGTCGCTCAAACTGGTAGCCTGCAGGTGCTCAATAGCACTTTTGTTTAGTTTGCTGGACGAATTCATTGTTTCACCCGCCTCCGCTGTAACCACAATCTCCTCCAATGCAAGGTTATCCTCCAACATCTGTACTTTAAAGTTCTTGATGTCGCTGCTTATATTAATTACAAGATTGTAATCTACATAACCTATAGCCGAAACAAAAAGTGTGTATTTGCCGGGAAACACTCCGGTAATTTTAAATTCACCTTTGTCATTGGTAAATGCCCACTGGCTGGTCTCTTTAAGAACCACCTGTGCAAAGGGAATAATCTCTCCTGTTTCCTTTAAACTCACTGTACCCTCTACTGTATATTTGGCACCACCTTGAGCCAAAGCAGAAGCCGAATACAAAAGAGTCAGCACGATTAATATAAAGAATCTTTTCATTAAGTTAAATATTATTTATTTGCACTACAAAATTAGCTAATAAGTTCAAAAACATCTACACATATCGTTAACTTATTGCACCACTGCACTATCATTACATGCCATTATATGCCATTTAGGCATTATTTATACTCCTTGCAGTATTATATGCCGATTAATATGTATATTTGTGACCGGTTGAAAACCCTAATTTTTATCTGAATTTAACAATGGACAATTCGCAGTTGCATATTGACGCGCTAAAAAAAGCAATTAAAGAGAAGGCCGGCCGTTCCATGGATTCTCCCGGCGACTACGATTTTCTCTCTTCAGAGGTCAAGATGGCAACCAACGAATATATAAGTCCAACCACCCTTAAAAGGTTTTTCAACTATATCCAGAGCAATGTAAGCACCAGGACATCCACCCTATCACTTCTCTCAAGATATTTAGGATACAAAGGATGGGATGACTTTAAAGACAGTATAACATTAGCACAGGACAATCTGCCAAACGCCAACGAACAGCAGTACAATAACAGCAGCAGTACAGCCACATCAGATGCAGCAGGCAACAATACAGATAATTTTACAGGGAAAGGAATAAGGATAGTAAAACACAACGATTATTATGCTCTTGTAGTTCCACGGAGAGCCGGATGGGCGCTCTATGTCATACTCCTGTTTGTAGCGTCCCTTCTTGTTTGCGTTGGAGTATTATACTCAAATTACCTCGATAAAAAGGATTCTATAGAGGGAGGGATAGAGTATGCACAGATAGATGACGGCCAGGGTGGCAAGATAAGTTCCATTGAACTGTTTGACACACTCTCAAAGATGGTGCTTGAGCATACCAATATGGAATGCGCCAGAATAAAGTCAAAAATAGACTCATTACCTACCTTCAAGGAGAAGAACCATGTGCTAAGACATTGGCACAGGCAGAACAAGATGCACGCAGACGAATACCCTACAAAGGTTATGAACATATACCTTAACGGAGATGAGCCGGAATACAATCTCTACAGGATATCACTTATAAATGCCGCCAACAGCGCCTACGAACAGTTTTACACAAAAATGAACGACTCCGTTATGGTTGCCATCGTAAAGGATGCAGAGGCCAAAAGGTCTGCGAAATAGCTTTTACGGTAACAATCCTGCAGGAATCCTCATTCCAATTGTACCACCTTCAATATCTATATCTACAATAAGTTCCTCATGCAGAGGCAGTAAAGTGCCACATACCTCTATACATGAATTATTTGGGTACTCTATATAATCCGTTATCTCTCCAACATAGTTGTTGTTCTCGTCAAACAGTTTAAACCCTACTATTGTCTTATGTAGATTTTCTGCAGCTAACTCTCTTTGAGCCTTTTTTGGCAGCCTTAAGGAATCTATATATATATCCTTCCCAACAAGTTCTTCGGAATGGGCAAAATCTCTAACAGTTGATAATCTGACAATTGCACCACTATTACCTCTTTTTGCAATCTCCGTGATAAAAAACGGGACAGGCAAGCCGTTAAAAAAAATGAATAGCGGATCCTTTTTCTTTATAGAATCAAAAAATGGAGAAGTTATCTTTATGACAACCTCTCCATCTGTGTGATAAGATTTTGCTATACGTGCTACAATAAAAAGCGTATCAAGGTTTATGATATCTGCCTTTGTCATAGCCTGCGCACATTTATGCTTCTGCAGGTGCTTCAGCAGCTGGAGCCTCAGTTGCAGCGGCAGCCTCTTCTGCAGCTTTTGCAGCAGCTTCTGCCTCCTCTCTTGCAGCAGCCTCAGCCGCAGCCTTAGCGGCAGCCTCTTCTGCTTTTCTCTTTGCGATCGCAGCAGCTCTCTCCTCATTAACCTTAGCCTCAGCCTCCAATGCGCTCTTCTGCGCATTTACCTTACCCTGAGCCAAAGCAGCTTTCTTATTGTTGATCTTAGCCTCTTTTTCAGCAACCCAAGCAGCAAATTTTGCATCTGCCTGCTCCTGAGTCAAAGCGCCCTTCTTAACGCCACCTTTAAGATGTTTCTTTAGAAGAACACCCTTTGCAGAAAGGATTCTTTTGCAAGTATCAGATGGTTGTGCACCATTCTCCATCCATTCAATTGCTTTGTCTGAGTTGATGATGATATTTGCAGGATTAGTGTTTGGATCGTATGATCCCAAAAGTTCAATAAAGCGTCCATCACGTGGAGCTCTGCTGTCGGCTACAACTATATGGTAATAAGCATAGTTCTTTTTACCATGACGAGCCAGTCTTATTCTTACAGGCATAACTGTAGTGAGTTTTAATGATTAATTATTAATAACTTCCTTATCTTCTCGAGAAAAGGTCTGCAAAGATACACCTTTTATTCATTAATACAAAAATTATAAATTTCACAAAAGACGGGGCAGATTCAAAAACCAAGAGCATAAATATCATATTCCATACTTTGCTTATCTTTCACCACCATAAAAATTGGGTTTGAGGCAAAATATCCTTGGTCATCTACTACTTTCCCGTCAAAATAGCCATCCCCTTTTACAAGTATAAAACTTACCATATTAATGTGAATTTTTTTAGTGGAAGAATAACAAAGTCTATTGTAGACTATTTTCCCGTTTTTTATAAGCAGTATTCTGTAATCATCAGAACACACAAAAGACCCTTTATCGGGATTTTTATAATCACCATACTCCTCCACTCCGGTTATATTCCTCACACCTTGGCTTGTGGTACTCCAATAAAATATATACATAGAATCATAATCCACGTTAAGGACTTTTCTCATATCAATATAGCAGGTGTCATTCTTACTAAAATCACAATAATGATCAATATGGTATTCGATACTATTATCTGCAATGTGACAACCTGCTATAAACAGAATTATTGTACAGCTAACAAGTATATAAGCGAAGAATTTCATAAGGCACTACTGACTATTTTATTTAATCCATTTTCTCCTTTTTTATCAATCTCCTCAAGGGCCTTTTGATACTCACTCTCTGCTATTCAAGCCATTTTGCTCCATAAATTTTGCAGCTTCATAGTCTGTGAAGCCAAGACCTCCCACCGTCTGCACCTCCTTGCCGTTGTATTTGTAGAGGTTGGTCGTCAATTGTGGGTAACTATTGCCTGTGGCTGTTCTCATACCCAAAGGGTAGTAGTCGTTCCTCTCCACCACACTGCCGCTGCTATGTTGACATCTGTATGTTATCATATTTTTGTTTTACTTATATTTTCTTTCAGACAAATTAGTCGCCGTAATACATATTACATATTGCGGTGACTTTGTGTAAATATGGTTACGGTCTACTTGTAATTCCTGCAAGGTAATCTTAAATCAGATATCCGTTCATATTCAATTGCCGTTATTTTCTCTTTTTTAAGAATCTTGTACAAACGCTCAGTTATAATTATCCATAGAGATTCTCCCAATATAAATATATCACTACCATCCCAT
>SAMEA104315437__coassemble_716_pt1 | contig 14195 bp, 15 predicted proteins | sample SAMEA104315437__metabat2_low_PE_020 | metagenome-assembled genome bin SAMEA104315437 (sample SAMEA104315437) | gut metagenome | biome: Monkey gut; feature: monkey-associated habitat; material: faeces | place: China | collected 2013
ACTGTTTTTGATTACCCTCTATACTTTCCATATACTCTTTACACAAAAAAGCCAATGCCAACGCCAAAGCTAACGCTATTGTAAAGAAAAAGAATATCTTTGCATGTACTAAAAACATTTTATTATGAATAAAAATATTATTTCACAGTTATTTTTGTGCATATTAACTATGTGTACAATAATATCCTGCAAAGACAACATTAACGTTAGCTGCAAGCAGGAAAGCTATACTGCAGAGGATTCCATAGCTGTTATTAATGTTTCCTATAAAACTTTACTCTCACAGAATAAAGATCTCAATTTATGGTTCCAAAGGATCAATGATTCTTTAAGCACTAAATTCAAAGCCTCTGCTGATACTGTTAGGGAGATGTCTAAAGAGGACAGGAAATTCCTTAGAGAGGATTTTCCCCCATATTCCTTTTATGTTAAGGACTCAACTTTTAATCTATCAGATAAATTAGTTAGTGAACGCTACACTGTATATACATATAGCGGAGGAGCTCACGGATACACCTATTTTATATCGCTTAACCTTCTGCCGGACAAAATGATTGATTTAAGCAAAGAGCAGATGTTTAAAAATGACCAGAATTCTGTAAAGGAGATAAATCAATTGCTCGACAAGCATTTTAACAGAATGGACTGCTTCTTTGAACAACCAACGTTAGAGCTTGTATCTGTAGTCAACTTTAATATGCAAGGTGTTCTTTTTACATTTGAACATTACCTCTTAGGTCCGTATGCATGCGGAGAAGCGGAGATATTTATCCCAAAAGATGAGATATTCCCATTCTTAAACAATGACCTTGCAGCTATCTATTCAAAATGAAAAAATTAGTATTTTTTACCATAACATTTTTATTATTTGTAGATCTTCTTGGAGCACAGAATAATATTAATTATAGCGCTCCGCTTCCCGACAGCATATGTTTTGTTGGAGCAGATAGCTCTAAGGTGAATATAAGCGAATTTAGAGACAAGATAACAGTTCTCTACTTTTGGACATCGTGGAACGGTGAAAGCAGGAAACAACTGCAGTATATCTCTACAGTTGCCAGAAAGATCTCATTTCAATCCATACTTTTTGTAGCTGTTTCATTGGATGTAAACAGAGATGTATGGCTTGGGTATATAAACAGATTTAATGGAGGACTTTTGCAACTTTATGCCGGAAAGGATAGGGATATAATTAGAGATTTTAATATAGTTTCGGTACCAACTGTTATTATACTCAATAAAGACAAGTATATGGTTCCAATGGATAATTTAAGCAACCTTCAGGAGAAATTAGAGGAACTTCTTAGCGTAAATACATAAATAATATATTCAGGGTGTAAAAATCACATCTTTTATATGTCTATTCTTTATTTGATTGTTAGCTAAATTTGTATCATTTCTAATCAAGTAAAGATGGATTACGTAAGAGAACTTGCTAAAAATAACAACAAATCTTTAAATGATAATGAGCTGCGTTTTCATAGTCTTTCCTGCTTCCAGAATAAGGTAGTATGCAGGATAGTGGCGTTTGAAAAATTGCCTAATGAAGAGATAATCTATTATGGTATAGATGCAGAAGGTGTTATCTATTTCGGCCCTGTGTCTGAATGGGAATCGTTATTTTATAACTATGACTTAATGTTATCCTTTGCACAGGAAAACAGATCTATAACATACAATAAGGCTTATGTTAAAATGAAGATTATAAAATTCCTGTCAAAAGAGATGAATGCTTGCTGTGGCATGATTGAGTAATAAATAATTTGCTGCCGAGATTATTTGCTAATAAAAATTTGTTCTTTAAAATTATTATAAATAACTTTGAGGAAAAATTATATATGTTACAGTTAAAAGCAGAGATACAGAATTCAGGATTAAAGGCTACCCCGCAAAGAATTGCAATATTGGATGTAATGCATAAGTTGGGGCACGCCTCAGCCGACATGGTGGCTGAGCAACTAAAGAATATCTTTCCCACCCTTACTGTAGCAACTATATACAATGTGTTGGAATCCTTTGTGGAAAAAAAACTTGTGGTACGGCGTTTCAGTTCCAACAACAAGATGTATTTTGATGTTAACACCTATGCTCATGCACATCTTTACTTTAAAGACGAGAATCGTTATTTGGATTATGATGAGCCTGAACTTTTAGAATTAGTTAACAATTTTTTCAAAAACAGACAGATCCCCGGTTTTAAGATTGACAGCATTGATATCCAGATAGTGGGATCTAAAACTGAATAGGTGGAGGTATTCGACTTGGTGTAAAGAGTCATGAAAAAATGGTAACCCTATTGCCGACAACTGTCAGTGGGTTACCATTTTATGTTATAATTTAGTTAAATGCTACTCTATCTTTACAACTTGATCCGTACGTTCTGTGTCTTTAAATTTCAGCTTTATACCCTTTGCCCCTGTAAACTCCGGATTATATTCACCAAGTCTAAAGCAAGCACTTGTGTACACCAACTGATACATATCAGACATCTCTTTCTTGGTTTTGTGGCGGAATTCCAATACTGTGTATCCTTCGCTATCTGAACTCTTCTCTACAAGCTGGTTGTCAACAACATTAAAATAGTGCACAGCATCTACTGTATGCTCTACTCCAAAATCTATATTGAGATAACCTCCTGTTATAGATGCAGACCTGTACGCAATACCAAGGTTACCCAATGTATCTTTCTCTTGATCTACCAATGCAATGACATCTTTAGTGAGAATCTCATTTACGGCCAATAATCTGGCATTGTATTTATATCCGGCTACAGCGTTTTCAAACTCTGTAAAATAGATTACCGCACGCTGTCCGCTTTTTGGTGTATAGGACTGATAGCTGCCTTTGTCTGAAAAATAGATCTTGTCCCCATTATCCATAGCGGCTGTAAAATCTCCGGGTATTCCATTGCTTACAAATGTTACCAATGCATATAACTGGTCTTCACTATCACTGTTACACGACTGGAATACAAGTGGAAGTGCCAATGCACATACAAACAAAACTTTTAAATTTTTTAGAATCTTTTTCATTTTTTATTAGTGTTATATTTTTTGTACATGTTAAACGCTAAAATAGAGAAATACTGCATGTTTTTTTTTATTTATTCAATATATTTTTTCAGCCACTCTTTCTCGCTATCCTCCAAGTAAGGTCCCAATGTCTTGTAAACAGTTTCATTGTAGCTGTTTAGCCATTCGATCTCTTCCCTATTCAATATACCTGCGGTAAGTGGTCTTTTATCAATCGGTACAAGTGTGAATGTTTCAAATCTCAAAAAGCGACCAAACTCGTTCTTAACCCAATCACGGGCGCAAATGACATTTTCTGTCCTTATACCCCATCTGCCCTCAAAATAGATTGCAGGTTCGTTGGATATTACCATACCGTTTTTAATGGTAACGGGATTCTCCTCCATTCTTATGCTTTGAGGCCCTTCATGTACACAAAGGTTATGCCCTATTCCGTGACCGGTTCCATGATAGTACATCGCAGCATGGTTAAAGAGCGGTCCTCTTGCCAGTATGTCCAACTGTGATCCTCTTGTCCCGGTTGGAAACTTAGCCATCCCTTTTAAGACAAGGGTATAATATAGTTTCTGACTATCATCCAATTCACCGATAGCTATCGTGCGCGTTGTGTCTGTTGTACCAAAGGTGTATTGAGCTCCGGTATCCATAAGCAGGAAGTTGTTTTTGCCCACCGCATTCGAACTCTCTTTAGTTGCGCTGTAATGAGGAAGTGCTGCAGATGCCCCAAAAGCAACTATAGGTTCAAAGCTCTCTCCTCTGTAATCTGGGCACTCCTCTCTTAACTCCATAAGTTTTTTCCCAATGGAATATTCATCTAAAGGCTCCCCTTTATCAACAGATGAATAGATATATTTTAGAAGCTTGCACCACGCAATACCGTCAAATATAAATGCCTTTTTAAAACCGTTGATCTCTGTATCGTTCTTTACAGATTTCATATTTGCTATAATTCCACCCTTGCAGCGGTCCTCTACGCATATTCCGCCGTTACCGGAAATCCTTAGATAATCACTAAAAGAAAGATTGTCGGGAAGATAAATTCTAACAGCCTCTTGCGGGATGGCAGATAAATAATCCCTGAACTCATAATAGCTGCGAACCCTTATCCCGGCTTTTTTTAGCAAACCTTCAATTGCAGAGGGTGATTTTTCTGTATTGCAAAACAGATTTATCCCCTTCTCGTCTACTATGGCGTATGACTCAACTATGGGATTATACTCTACGTCGTTACCCCTTATGTTGCAGAGCCATGCAATGTCATCGCACGTTGTAATTATGTATGCAAATTTTTCTGCCGGCAGGAAGTACGGCTCTAACTCCTTTACAAGTCTGTTGTACTTTGACTTTACAAGTTCTCCGGTTATCTCATAACCTCGGAGCTCTATACGCCCAAACTGCTCCGGCTTGCGTGATGGCCAGATATTGTATTCAGGCAGGGAAAAAGGGTCTTTTTCTGCAACAAGCTCTATTGGTTTAAGTTCTTTAGACAATGCAGTGAAATCATTTACGGAATAGAGAGTTGCATTAACACCAACTTTTTTTGCATGGTTTTCCGCTAACCACTGTGCTATTGATGGCGTTCCGGGCATTTTCAACTTCATAAGCTTTATTCCGGAACCATCCAACTCTCTCGCAGCCTGTACAAAGTATCTTGAATCTGTCCAAAGAGCAGCATCTGTTAATGTTATTACCAATGTACCTGCGGAGCCGGTAAAACCGCTCATCCATTCACGAGCTTTAAAATGCTCTTGAACATATTCGCCAAAATGTTCACAATTTGATGGAATAACAAATGCGGACAGCCCCTTGTCTATAAGGTACCTCCGCATTCTCTCCAAACGTTGTGAAATAGTGATAGTCTCTATTTCATTATTCATTATAAAAGCGATTCTGAGTTAAGGTTCTTTTTCTCAATATCCTTATAATAGTTTACAGTACCAACTTTAAGCTCAATTGTGGCAGCATCGTCGCAGACAATTATCCCTTTTGGATGCATCTGCAGAATACTTACTGTCCACATGTGGTTTACGGCACCTTCAACAGCTTGGTATAAAGCACGGGCTTTGTTATGGCCGTTTACAAGAATGAGCACCTCTTTTGCATCCATTATAGTGCCTACACCAACGGTAAGAGCAGTTTTTGGAACCTCATTTATGTTATTGTTAAAGAATCGTGAGTTGGCAATGATGGTATCCGTAGTAAGGGTCTTTACCCTCGTCCTTGAGGTTAGAGATGATCCAGGCTCATTGAAAGCAATATGGCCGTCCGGGCCTATTCCACCCATAAACAGCTCAATACCACCGTATGATTTGATTTTGTCCTCGTACCTGCGGCACTCCTCTTCTAAATTTTTTGCGTTTCCGTTAAGTATATTAATGTTTTCAGGCTTTATGTTAACATACTTAAAGAAGTTGTTGTGCATGAAAGAATGATAGCTCTCCGGGTGCGACTCCGGAATACCTATATACTCATCCATGTTGAATGTAACAACATTCTCAAAAGATACCTTACCCGCCTCGTATAGATTTATAAGTTCTTTGTATGTTCCAAGAGGTGTAGAACCGGTTGGCAGACCCAATACAAATGGTTTATCTTTTGTAGGACCAAAAGCATTTATTCTACTAACAATGTATGCAGCAGCCCATTGTGAGAGTTGCTTATACGATTCCTGAATAATTAGTCTCATATCTTATTTTTTAATAAATATTTTGCATTCTCTATTGCCGCCTCAGACAACACCTCTCCGCTGAGCATTCGTGCTATCTCCATCACCCTCTCCTGCGGTGTAAGTATCTTTAGCTTGGATTTTGTCTGTTCAGCATCGGTCTCCTTGTAAACAAGTATATGCGTATCCCCTTTTGATGCAATCTGCGGAAGGTGCGTTATTGAAAATATCTGCATATTCCGCCCCATCTCATCAATAAGAGCGCCCATCTTGTCTGCAATCCTGCCGGAAACACCTGTGTCTATCTCATCAAAAATCATTGTAGGCATACCCGTATATTTGGCCATAAGCCACTTTATGCAGAGCATCAACCTCGACAATTCACCACCGGATGCCGCTTTCTGCACAGGCGCAGGTGCTATACCCTTATTGGCGCTAAACAAAAACTCAACCTTGTCTTTGCCGTTATGTTCATAATCGTCAGCGGGGCACAAAGATACAGTAAAAATTGCATCTTGCATCTCTAACCGGCGTATTCTTTCCTGCAAAACATCTCCGAGCTTGTCGGCAGCAGATTTTCTCTTGGCAGAGAGTTCTGCAGCACAGATCTCACGCTTTTTGCGCAACACCTCAACCTCTGCCTCAATCTCCTCTATCTTTTGAGTGGCGTTATTGCTAATCTCTATCTCCCCCTGCAGTCTGTTGCGCTCCTCAATAAGCTCCTCAATGCTGTTCACCCCATGTTTTTTCATCAATGAGTAGAGTGTGTTCAACCTCTCCTCCACATCCTGCAGCCTTGCAGGTGAGATCACAACCCTTTCAGCCTCATCTTGCAGATCACTCTCCAAATCCTTGAGCTCAATTCTAATACTCTCAAACCTTTCGCTCAGTTCCGCCAATTTGGGGTGAGCATCTGTATGCCTGTTCAAAAGATGAGATATATCTTTAAGATTCTGTACAAACGAGCGGTCTGCATTGGCAGACAGCATACCAATGGATGCACAAAGATCATTTTTATACTCCTCGGCTGTTGAAAGCTGTTTCTGCTCCTCCTCCAACCTCTCCAACTCCCCCTCTTTAAGAGCGGCCTCCTGCAATTTTTCAAGCCGGTAAGAGATATAATCCATATTCCTCTCATTTGCTGCTGCTCTCTCCTTAACCTCTTTAAGCTCGGCATATTTTTTAGAAAGCAAGCCATTAGCTTCCCGATAAGCCTCCAATTCCTTTTCAGCTCCGCAATAATAGTCTAATACGCTCATCTGATAATCTTTATCGTTGAGCCTGAGCGTTGCGTGCTGTGCATGAATATCTATAAGTTTTAGAGTAATTTGCGACAATACTGCCAATTGAACAGGAATGTCGTTTATGAATGACCTGCTACGTCCGTTTGGCGATATGACCCTCCTTACCAAAAGCTCGTTGCCTGGTAGATTGTCACATTCCAAAACAGTACATATCTCTTTTAACAGAGTTGGCTGGTTCTCAATGGAAAAGGTCCCCTCAACTATGCAGTTGCGCTCTTTGTCTAATAGAGATGACGAATCACTTTTGCCGCCAAGAAGAAGAGACAAACCGCCCAAAAGAATAGATTTGCCTGCTCCTGTTTCACCGGAAATGATAATCAAACCATTAGGAAACTCTATCTCAACAGAATCTATGAGGGCAAAATTGCTTATGTAAAGTCTTTTTAGCATGGCTTTTATACGTTGAAGTATTTCTCTATCTCAGAAATGATGTCCTCTGCAACACTCATTTTAGATTTAAGGTTAAATCTAAGGATCTCTCCACCTCTCTTGATTATGCTTATCCTGTTGGTATCTGTGCCAAATCCTGCTCCGTTGTCGTTAAGCGAGTTAAGTACTATCATATTAAGATTCTTGCGCTCTAACTTATGGAGAGCATTCTCCACCTCATTATCTGTCTCAAGAGCAAATCCAACAGAGAGCTGCTCCTGTTTTTTGTGCTTTCCAACCCATGCGGCTATATCTGTATTTGATGTAAGTGCAAGAGTTGGGTTAACCTCTTTCTCTCTCTTTATTTTAGATGAATTGAACGCTGCCGGTTTATAATCGGCAACGGCAGCACAAAGAATTATGATATCGCTATTTAAAAGATTCTCTTTTACTCCGGCAAACATCTCGTCTGCACTCTCTACATCTACCACATTAATACCCGGAGTATCTGTTTTTATATTAACCGGCCCGCTTACCAATGTTACGTTGGCTCCGCGCATGGCAGCCTGTTCAGCCAAAGCGTATCCCATCTTTCCGGTAGAGTAGTTGCTTATGTAACGGACGGGGTCTATCCTCTCTCTTGTGGGACCGGCAGTTATCAAAACCCTTTTTCCATTTAATGGAGAGTTACCCCTTGCTGCAAAAAGAGCTTTAACAGCATCTACAATCTTTTCCGGCTCCTCCATTCTCCCCTTACCAGAGAGTCCGCTTGCCAATTCACCGCTTTCCGGTTCAACTATTATAGCTCCACGCTCTCTTAATATTTCAAGATTCCTGCATGTCGCGGGGTGAAGGAACATATCCATATCCATTGCCGGTGCAATCATAACCGGACACCGCAAAGAGAGATATGTAGTCAGTAAAAGATTATCTGCAATACCTGCAACCATCTTGCCCATTGTATTGGCAGAACATGGCGCAACAAGAAACAGATCTGCCCACAAACCAAGACTAACGTGAGAATTCCAGTCCCCATTCTCGCAGTTGTAGAAATCAACCAAAATGGGGTTTTTGCTCAGTGTGGCAAGCGTTAGAGGGGTAATAAACTCCTTGGCCATCTTGGTCATTACAACTTTAACCTCGGCCCCCTCTTTAACAAGCATTCTAACAAGAAGAGCCGCCTTGTAGGCGGCAATGCTTCCTGTAACTCCTATAAGTATATGTTTCCCTTTCAACACAATCCCAAAGAAAAACTATGATTCTATCTTTCTGTAATAAATCTCATTGTTTTCAAACTCACTTATTGCAACAAGAGTAGGTTTTGGTAACTTCTCGTAATGCTTTGAGATCTCAATCTGCTCCCTGTTCTCAAAGGTCTCCTCAAGGGTATCCGCAGAGTTTGAAAATTCCTCCAACTTTGCACTCAACTCCTGTTTGATCTCTGCTGCAATCTGATTAGAACGTTTTGCAATAATCATAACAGTCTCGTAGATGTTCCCTGTTGGTTCTGCCAGGTCAACAAGATTACGAGTAATTGTATTCATGGCAACATTCTTTTCTTTCTTTTCCATCTTATATATTAGTTCTTTAGATATTTTTGTACTTTCTCAAACAAATCCGTGAGTTCTTTCATGTGCTTCGACTCAGGAAATTCGCCCACAAAGTTATAATAATCATCGGAAAAATTCATATACCGCTCCTTTTGTTTTTCCACAACGCTGTTTTCTGCGTATTTATATGAGGCCATCGCAGTATAATAGAGCACCTCCTCTCTGTAAACATTGTCTGCATTCTCCTTTATCACATTTTTTAGGGCGGTATGCGCGGCTAAATAATCCTCCATTGTATAGTAGAGTTTTGCCCCCTCAAAACTCTTTTTGTCCAACCGCTCTTGCAGAGTCTTTAACATCTCATTGCACTTTTCATAATATTCGCTTTGAGGATTGTCATATAGGAACTCACCAATAACCACCATTGCTTTATGGGTAGGAGTCTGGTCTAGCTCATATCTGTACGTGCTGTTAAACAGACAGTTAATCCTTAAAAATTTGGCCTCTTCCGTAAACGGGCTTCGTGGGAACTCTGTTATGAACTTGTCAAAACTTGCCTCAGCTGCAATAAGGTCACCATAACGGTATTTGCTAAGACCGGTGTAGAAATTGACTGTGTCCTCAATTGGCGTCCCCTGAGACAGAAGGACAAGATCCTCATATATGTCCGCTGCCTTTTTGAATTTCTTTTCGCTAAAAAACTTTTTCGCCGCTTCATATTTGTAATCAATGTCGTTGCTCTTTCTTGCAGCCTCATAATATCCGGCGCAAGATGTGGAAAGAAGCAGCGTTACAAAAAGAAGGTAAGTTATAAATCTTTGCATTTTTTTCTTTTTAAAGATTATCTGTATTATCTATAAAGAGATCCTCTTACACGTTCTCAGAAAGAAATCTTTCTGCGTCCATTGCTGCACGGCATCCCGAACCTGCTGCAGCTATGGCCTGCCTGTATGTAGGGTCTTGAACATCACCGGCCGCAAATACCCCCGGAACATTGGTCTTCTGGGATTTGCCATCTGTAATGATATAGCCCTCGGCATTGGTGTTAATCCACTCCTTAAACAGTTCTGAGTTAGGATGGTGACCAATAGCAAGGAAGAACCCGTGAATCTTTATCTCAAAATCATCACCTGTTTTATTGTTGTTGAGCAGGGCGCCGGTAACGCCAAACTCGTCTCCAAGTATCTCTTTGGTATTGCAGTTCCAAAGAATCTCAATGTTAGGGGTCTTCATAACCCTCTCCTGCATGGCTTTTGAAGCTCTTAGAACATCCCTTCTTACAATGAGGTAAACCTTGTTGCATAAGCCTGCAAGGTAGGTGGCCTCCTCACATGCAGTATCACCGCCTCCAACAACGGCAACATCCTTTTTCCTATAGAAGAACCCGTCGCATGTGGCACACGCAGATACACCCTCGCCCCTGTATTTCTTCTCGGAAGGAAGTCCAAGATATTTGGCCGTTGCACCTGTTGCTATGATAATAGTTTCCGCCAATAGATTCTTCTGCCCGTCTACCTCAACTTTAAAAGGTCTGCTCCCAAGATCAACCTTTGTTATAATACCAAATCGTACCTCTGTACCAAATCTCTCAGCCTGCTTCTTAAGATCATCCATCAGCTCATTGCCGCTTATCCCTTGCGGATATCCGGGAAAATTGTCAATCTCTGTAGTCGTTGTAAGCTGGCCACCCGGTTGGATGCCCTCATACACCACAGGATTAAGATTTGCACGAGATGCATAAATAGCTGCGGTGTAGCCTGCAGGACCGCTTCCAATAATCAGACATTTGATGCTGTTGTTATCCATAATAGAAAATTATTTACAAAGTTAGTAAAATTTTTATCTCTTGTTTATTAATTGTTCCTCGTAATACACTAAACGCAATCCCCATACGATTGCCATTGCCCCTATCCATCTCGATACCAAAAGTACATACCATATACCTCCTATGGCTGAGAGCAAAAACAGATCCTCAAAATTACTATGTGAGATGCAGATGTGGTAATTGAGCAGATCTATATCCCTTTTGCCTATCTGTCCGCTTTTACTCTCATCTATCATTACCGCAGCGCCGTATGCCAAACCTAATGTATTGGCAACTATCCACAAAAATGCAGTCTTTGCCGGCAGGCCAAACAGCTTTAACAGCGGCATAAAGAGTTTTGCAAGCAATTTTATTACACCAAACTCGTTCATGAGTTTTTGGAGAATGCCCAAGATGTATATTAGCGTAACCATCTTGATTACAAGCCTGCCGGTTGAAAACAACCAGTTTTTGAGCATCTCTAAAAGAGTTTGCGTACCCTCAGCATTTTCAATAAAATTCGTGCCACTATGGCCCGGCAATACCTTGTTGAGACAAAAAGCAAGGATAAAAGCCATTAAGGTTCTGCAGAGTGTGATACCCACTGCAGAGGAGCCGGTCTTTTTCTGTACGGCTGTCTCGGTAATCATGTTGTGAGCACACATTACCATAACACTTAAGATGGTAATTACCCTAACATCAAAATCAAAAGCTACCATAACGGATATGGCGGCATAGACATTTACAAAATACCCGGTTACAAACGGAAGAGCTGCCTCTCCCGGCAATCCAATAAAATTGAATACCGGCGATAGAAACTTTGAAATAAGAGGCAGTATGTTAAAATATTGCAGGAGAACAATCAACAAAGAGACAATAACAGTAAGGCGCACTATCCAAATGCAGGTTTTGGTTGTATTTGGAAGCACCTCTTTTATGGAACGTATAACTCTTTGCTTTACAGACTTATCTTTTGAGCTATTGCAGTTCATTATCTATTTTGGCTTAAAAATAACGCCTGCAAAGGTAATTAATTTGGTAACCTTCAAAAAATAACCTGAGGCAACTTTTTTTTTATGTTACTTAGAATGAGAATCTAAGTCCGGCATCGAAAGTAACGGAAAAATCCTTGTCTGAATAGTAGTTCTGTACAGTAAAATTATTGAATTTGGAAAGCTCTTCATTATCTGACAGCATAAAACTTACTCCCGGCTGGACAAAAATTCCAACATTCCTGCTCAGTTTCCCAAGAAAGCCTGCCTGCAGATTTAATGATGATTCAAACCGGCCTATACCAAAACTCTCATGTCCTATACTTGCGCTTATGCATTTGTTTATATTGCAGCCGGCGCCAAGATAAAGCCCTGCAACCTTGCCATTTACAAAATACCAGTTAAGATTTACAGGCACCCCTATGTAATGCAGCTTTTGGCTTATCTTTTCATCATTTTTCTTTATATCGGACCGCAGATACGAGTAAGAAAGCCCTGTTTCAAAATAAAGATTCTTGGATACCTTTACAGCTACGGTGACCCCAAACTTAAGAGGTAGTTTGTGATTGTAAGAGCCACCCCTCAAGTCTATCTTATTCTCCCTTACCCCCATAACATGGCTCACATTCTTTTCTGTGGTGGAGAATGCACCTTTATCAAATTTGGCTAAATCTTTATTTTCAACCCTGTTAACCCCTTGATTAATATCATACAGAAAATTAGGGGAAGATTCCATGTCCTGGAGGCCTTTAATATCATCATAATAACCACTATCTAAAAACATCCCTCCGCCGGCCGCATTTCCTGCATTAAGAGCAATTGATACCCCTTTCTCTTCCCGATAAATCTTTCTGTTCCTGCCTTTCCTGCCGTTTTCTGCCACTGCTTTATCCCACTCCTTCTGATCTGAGAAAGTTAGATTAACAGCATTTTTAGCCACATCCACATTTGATTTCTCTTTCTGTACATTGCTCTCTGCACTATTCTCTATTACAGTACTTTCCATTGCCATGCTCTCAGCCTCTGTATTTTCTGTTAAAGCAACCTCTGTAACGGCTTTTTCTGCAGAGGTACTCTTTTCAGTTGCTCTATTTTCTAATGCTGAATTATCGGTTGTCTCAATCTTCTTATCTATATTTTCTGCAGTCGTTGAATTGGTAGTAACCTCTTCATCTATACCGTAATGAACATTGTTGGCAGAGGTAATATAACCGTTACCTGCCGCATTCTTGGTATTCTGTTCAGTTAGGCTGTTTTGGACAATATAGTATGGCGCAGAAGGTTTTTTTACAACTGCAATCACATCTGTATTGCCGTTCGCTTTAAAATTGCCAACAATTTCTCTGTTTATATATATGGTTGGCAAAAGAAGCAGAATGATAGCAGCTGCAGCGCAGTAACTTATCAACTTTATAACTTTTGCCCGTTTTCTCCTCCTTATGCTGTTCATAACAGCGCCAAAACCATCCGCAGGTAACTCAGTCTCTATGCTGTTTACCCTGTTCTTTATCTCTTCAATCCACTCTTCATGAAGATTATTTTTATCTAATGGCCTCATACTGCTATCTGTTTTGCATTTGTAAATAATCGTTAACCATTTTTGCAAGTGAACTCTTTGCTCTTGCCAATTGAGAAGATGAACTTCTCTCGTTTATTCCCAACTTCTGTGCAATCTCCTTATGAGACAAATTCTCAAATACATAGAGGTTGAACACTGTTCTATAACCAACGGGTAGCCTGCCAATAAACTTCAAAAGCACATCATTTGGAACAGAAGACAATGATTCTGCATTGGGAGGATCCTCCTCAGAATAATATTTGGCCTCGTTGAGATCTGTCAAAGCCAGCTTCCGCTCCCTAAGATACTGGATAGATACGTTTGCCGTGAGCTTGCACATCCAGGCCTTGAGAGACCCTTTCCCTCTCCATCTGAATTTGTCAAGCGACGAAAATATCTTAATAAAACTATCATGAAGAATATCCTCTGCAAGCTCTCTCTCTCCAAGGTAACGTAGGGCAACGACAAACAGCACCGGAGCATAACTCCGGTATAATTCCTCCATAGCCGTTTTATTGCCGTTTTTGCACTCTTCAGCGATAGTTTCCTCTTGCATTGTCAAGTCACATTCACAATTAAAACGCAAAAAACAGAAAATACTGCACTAATCAGATTAATTTTCTACAGAAATTGTAAAATCTTTGTTGTATACGATATTCTTTGTTCCGGTGTTAAAGAATCCTGTATAATGTCCAAAGTTGCTCCTGATGGCAAAATTGGATTGAATTGCATTGTAGTCTCCCATTAGCCTTGCGTAGGCCATATAAAATACAATGTCATATCCTTGAAAGGCGTATGGAGTGGGATATGTATTGTACAGAGCCTTGTACCGTTCTACAAAAGACTTTGTCTGCGGATTGTCGTAATCTACATAGTATGGCAATGACAGGTGCAGGTTAAGCTGATGCAACAGGTATATAT
>SAMEA104315437__coassemble_744_pt1 | contig 13708 bp, 12 predicted proteins | sample SAMEA104315437__metabat2_low_PE_020 | metagenome-assembled genome bin SAMEA104315437 (sample SAMEA104315437) | gut metagenome | biome: Monkey gut; feature: monkey-associated habitat; material: faeces | place: China | collected 2013
CTCATAGAGAACGGAAACAACACCAATAACAGGGGCTTTAATGATGTTGCATCGAGCATGATGGGCGGAATGAGAGGCGGTGGAGGAATGTGGGGAGGTTCCGGCATCAACACCTCATGGATGGGCGGTCTTAATGTAAATACCGAGGTATTGGATGGTAAGATGAAATTGTCGGGAAACTACATGTACTCAAACAATAAAAAGGAGGTGGAGAGAAAGCAGGATAGGGAGACCTTCCTTACAGAGGAGAACACACAGCGCAACCTGGAGAACGGAGCGGAGGAGAGCACTACATACAACCACAGAGCTGCGGCAGAGATGGATTACTCAATAACAGACAACACCTCCATACTCTTTAGGCCAAGATTTAACGTTGGCGGAGGCGACTTTGTAAGGACAAACGATTTTAGAACCTACAGAAATGATACACTTACCAACAGTGGTTTGAGCAACAACAGCGGCAAGAACGATTTTACAAGCACAGAGGGAATGCTACTTTTAAGACAAAGGCTTGGAAAACCGGGGAGGACAATCTCATTAGGGCTTAATTATTCATATTCAGACAACGAATTAGATGGTTACAACAGGTCCGAAACAAAGTTCTATACCAATAAACTCAATGCAGATGGAAGCTATGAGCCAATTGAAACAAGCTCAACTGTGATTGACCAACGTTACCTGCAGAACGAGAATACGTACAGCCTTAGAGGAAGAATCTCATACACAGAGCCGTTGGGACGTAACTATTTTATGGAGGGAACTTATTCATATTCATACAAAAGGAGCACATCAGACAAGGATACGTATAATGTAGACGCTAACGGAGAATATACAATTGCAGACAGCGAATACTCTAACCACTACAAGAATATTTTCATTAACCAGAGGGCAGAACTCAACTTTATGAAGCGCGAGGACAAATACAGCCTCACGGTAGGAGCGTCTATGCAGCCGGCAACAACAAAGAGCTACGGCCGTACAGACAGGGATACCTCTTACAGCGTTATAAATTTTGCACCGTCTGCAAGGTTTGACTACAACTTCTCTGAGAGCAAGATGCTTAGGATAAGATACCGTGGAAGAACATCACAACCATCTATTAATCAGTTGATGCCTATTCCCGACAATTCAAACCCTTTGAAGATCTCTTTGGGTAACCCTAACCTTAACCCGGAGTTCTCACATAATATCTGGATGGAGTATAGGACCAATAATATGCAGAAACAGAGCTGGGTGGGAGTTATGTTCGATGCCTCTTACACGACAGACAAAATTGTTTCAAGGATAAGCTACGATGACCAAGGAGTTCAATATGTAAAACCATACAATGACAACACGGGAATCTACTCTGCAAATTTGGGTGCAATGATGAATTTTAGGCTTTGGAACTCAAATTTCTCACTATCATCGTTTGGTAATGTAGGTTTTGGCAATGGTGTCAACTACACAACAATTTCCGGAGGAAGCGGAGAATCGGGGCTTACTCAAGAGGGGGTGAAGAATGTAACCAAATCGCTGAGAGTAAGGGAAAATCTTAGGGTAACATTTAGAAACACCTTTATGGAACTCTCTGCCGGCGGAAGAATTAATTACCAGAATGCATGGTATACCGTAAAATCGCTTAGCAAGGCAGATACTTGGACAAATTCCATTACCGGTTCTGCAAACATAAATATACCTGGCGGATTTAATGTAACGTCTGATATTGCCAGAACATTCTACATTGGCTTTGACGAAGGCTATAATGATCCTGTAACCATGTGGAATGCAGAGTTGTCTAAAACGTTGTTTAAAGGTAATGCTACTCTTAAGGTAAAGATCTACGATATTCTAAAACAGGAGAAGACAACGTCGAGGACAACAACAGAGAACTATATTCAGGATGTCCAGACCAATGCTCTTGGCCAATATGTAATGTTCTCGTTGGTTTACAGATTCGGAAAATTCAACGGTGCGGATATGAGAAGAATGGGCCCTCCGGGTGGACCTGGCAGAAGAGGCCCCGGTGGCCATGGCAGAAGGTAGAAACAGGTTAGGTGATAATAAAGTTTGAATATGGTGTGGGTACAGAGATTATTAGTATCTTTGTACCCATTCTATTATTAATATATGGCAAAAGAGAGTAAATCTTCTAAAACAAAGAAGGGCGGAAAGAGCAATAAAAAAGAACCATGGTATTTTAACTGGTTTACCAAAAATGTATATTTGGCTGCAATAGCAATATTGCTGTTAGTATTTGCAGTTTCATTGTGCTTAAAGGTGATAACAAGACATAACATTGAGTTGGAGGTTCCATCTTTTGAGAATATGACTGTTGCAGCGGCAGAACAGGTGGCCAAATCTCATAATCTTAGGGTTGAGGTCATAGATTCAATACATAATCCGCACCTCAAGGCCGGATCTGTCTTTAAACAGAACCCCAAGGCCGGCAGCAAGGTAAAGAAAAACAGGAGAATACTTCTAACCATAAACGGACTATCTCCAAAGATGGTTCCAATGCCGTATTTGGAGGGATACAGTTTAAGACAGGCTCAGACAGAGTTAGAGGCAGCACAACTTGTCCTTGGCAAATTGGTATATGTAGAGGATATTGCAAACAACAATGTGATAAAACAGTTCTATAAAGGAAGAAGGATAAAGCCGGGAACACTAATTCCTGCCGAGAGTGAGATCTCGTTGGAGGTTGGGAGAAACAGTGAGCAGGTAAGTGAGACAGTTGTAATTGAACCATCTGAAAATACAACAGCAGATGGCGGAGAAGAGGCGGAGGACGAGGATTACTTTTAAATGAAGACCATGGAGAGAGAGGACATAGATTACACAGCAGAGGAGGAGTACGATGATGATGATTCGGCCACAACGGCCGACGGTATGTTTGAGCACTACAGATTCAATGTAGACAAAGGCCAGACACTGCTGAGGGTAGACAAATATATAACTGAACACATGGAGAAGACTTCGCGTCATAGGGGGCAGCTGGCCCTTGATGTGGGTTATGTGCGTGTAAACGAAAAAATTGTAAAGGCAAATTACAGGGTAAAGCCATTTGATGTTATAACCATTGTAATGCCTTATAAAAGGCGTGGTTTTGAGATAAGGCCGGAGAATATTCCATTGGACATATTGTACGAAGATGATGACCTGCTTATGGTAAACAAACCTGCAGGGCTTGTTGTTCATCCCGGGCATGGCCATTATCATGGTACACTTATAAATGCCTTGGCGTATCATCTTGGAAGAGAGCAGGGGCCCGACGGTAAAGATGAACGGATGGGGATACTAGTTCACAGAATAGATAAAAACACATCAGGCATATTGGTGGTTGCCAAGAACGATGAGGCTCAACTCAAATTGGCCAAACAGTTTTTTGATCATACCATTGAACGAAAGTATATTGCACTTGTATGGGGGAACCTAAAGGAGGATTCAGGTACAATAGAGGGAAATATTGGTAGAGACCCTAATGACAGGATGCGTTTTAAGGTTTTCCCGGACGGAAGTGCCGGCAAGAGAGCCGTTACCCATTACAGAGTATTGGAAAGATTCGGGTATGTAACTCTTGTGGAGTGCCAACTTGAAACCGGCAGAACACACCAGATAAGGGTACATATGAACTACATTGGCCATCCGCTGTTCAACGATGACAGGTATGGTGGAGACAAGATTCTTAAAGGTACGCTTTACAGCAAGTACAAACAGTTTATAGACAACTGCTTTGAGATAATGCCGCGTCATGCCCTTCATGCAAAGACTCTTGGATTTGCCCACCCCGTTACCGGCAAGCCTGTATTTGCAGAGAGTGATCTTCCTAACGATTTTAAGGCTGTTATCGCAAAGTGGCGTAGCTACGCAAAGAAAGATATAGATTAAACAAAATTAAGGAGTTGAATGGTGCTTCAACTCCTTTTATCTTTTTACATAAAAACATAAATCATAAAAAAAAGGATGGTTTGTTAACCATCCTTTCCCTTGTGCGGGCGAAGGGACTCGAACCCCCACGCCGTGAGGCACTAGATCCTAAGTCTAGCGCGGCTACCAATTACGCCACGCCCGCGTTGTTTGGGATTGCAAAGGTAGGAATTATTTTACAAAATCCAAATATAATGCCTTAAAAAATTAATTTTTTTTGAGCATTATTGCAGCCCAACCATCCAATTCCATTTTGCAGATCATCTCAAGGTTAAGGGGCTTGGCTGCTTTGACAAGAGTATCAATGTCTTGCGTGTAAAAACCGCTTAATGTTACTATACCTCCGTCCCTTAACACGCTTGAGTAAACAGGAAGATCTTCCAAAAGTATATTTCTGTTTATATTGGCAAAAATATAATCGAAAATTCTCCCCTCTATAAGAGATGAATCTCCGCACATAACCTCCAATGCATTGTTGAGCCTGTTCAACCATGCATTTGTAAGAGCGGAATTTACGGCATTAAGGTCTATGTCTATTGCAATAACAGGTCTTTTTGCCTTTAGTTTGGCACAAAGAAGGGCAAGAATGCCTGTCCCGGTTCCCATATCTGTAACAGATGAATTTCTTATGCTGTTTATCTGCTTTCCGGTATGTGCATCTGTATATGGCAGATTGAATCCGTTATAGAAGGATTTTTTTAGCCCAATTGGCAGTTGGGTCTCATCCTCCCCCGCAAACATACATATTGCGCTTATCATTAGTAATGTTGTGGAGTGGTGTCCGGTGCCGAAAGCCATGCGAGGCTCAATCTTTATGTTGTATTTTGCTTTTGGGACATCTTTATGGAATGGGGCCTTTATTGCAACAAGATTGCCCATTAATATTGGTGTGAAATTCTTCTCCCACTCTTTGTTCCAGTTCTGCTCCATTATGAGCCTGTGTGATATGTCTATTTTGAGATCGGGGTTATTGTTAAAGAAACTGAGTATAACCTTAACTTTTCGCTCATCATACTCCTCCTGCTTTATGTAGCAGTACAGATATGGCTCCTCAGACATGAAACTCTCAAACGGCAGGTCACAGAGCATTGCTTCTATTATCTCTGCATGTTCCTCTGTGAATGGCTTTATGCCTATTTTTACCTCTATATAGTTCATGGTAACTTTATGCGTTGGCTTTGGCGTTAGCGTTAGCCATAATTGAGTTTATAGTGTATAGGCAGTTTTGGCAAGCGCTCTTCCGTTGATTGACAAGTCGTTCGTAACTGTTTCTAATTCCTCTCTATCCTCTCTATCCTCAAAAAGCCAAAGCCAAAGCTAACGCTAATAATTTAGAAACTCTTTGCTATTGCTACAAAATCTGCAGCCTTTAATGATGCGCCCCCAATAAGACCGCCATCAATGTTTGGCTGTGCGAACAACTCTTTTGCATTTGAAGGTTTGCAGCTTCCGCCATAAAGAATAGATATCTCATCTGCAAGCTCCCCAAACTTTTCTGCCAAGACTTTTCTTATATGGGCATGAATCTCCTCTGCCTGTGCATTAGTTGCTGTTTTGCCTGTGCCTATTGCCCATATTGGTTCGTAAGCAACGATAACGTTTTTCATCTGCTCCGGAGTTAGGGTATAAAGTACCTCTTTAATCTCCTGCTCAACAACTTTAAAGTGGTCTCCCTTCTCTCTCTGTTCAAGGTTTTCGCCAACACAGAAGATAGGAGAGAGGCCGTTCTCCAATGCTAATGATATCTTTTCTTTTAGAATCTCTCCGGTCTCGTGATAGTACTCTCTTCTTTCGGAATGTCCAAGAATAACATATTCTGCACCTGTTGATGCAACCATTTTTGCGGAAACCTCTCCTGTGTATGCACCGCTCTCATGATCTGCACAGTTCTGTGCTGAAAGTCCTATAACGGTTTTGCTTATAACATCTTTTACAGGTACAAGGTTGGTGAATGGTGGAGCAATGATAAGTTTTACGTCAGATGGAACCTCGGATAAAAGGGTTGTAAGCTCTTTTGCCAATTCAACGCCCTCGGAAACTGTTTTGTTCATCTTCCAGTTTCCCGCTACAATATTCTTTCTCATAACTATAATGTGTTTATATACATCTAATCGGCGGCAAATTTAATAGTTTTTTCAAGAACAATATATTTGAATTGAAAAATATAGCTTTGGCTTTATCCTCTCTATCCTCTCCTCACCCTAAATTAGCCAACGCCAAAGCCATAAATTAAGAAGAGCCCGGGAGGTGGGATCCCGAGCTCTTCCGTTGGAACTAATTGGAATTTTAACTATAATATTTACCTATGGGGAACATTATTCATGTTTCTAATATTAGTAAGCTGTTAGTAACCTTCAAAAACTGCATCATCTTAAGGAATCTTTTAGGTCTATATCTCTTTTCGAAAATATTATCTTAATCTGAGGAAACTTATTTTTTTATGTTACTTAATATTATTGTATTACAGCTTTTTATTTGGCTTCTGCGAACAGATCTCTTATTGCAGCTGCCAACCTCTTCACACCCTCTCTTATGCTGTCATCATCCATAAATGAGAAGTTCATACGCAATGTATTCTGACCTGTACCGTCACAGAAGAATGCCTCACCAATTACAAATGCTACATTCTTCTTTATAGCGTAGTCGAACTATACTTTTGTGTCGTATACGTGAGGAAGTGTCATAAGTAGGAACAGACCTCCATCTGGTTTTGTCCATGTAACACCCTCCGGCATCTCCTTCTCAAGAGCCTCTAACATAACGTCTCTCTTGTGTCTGTAAAGCTCAACGGTCTTTTTAAGATTGGTCTCAAAAGCACCACTCTGCAGATATTTTGCTGCAACTGCCTGATCAAATACAGGAGAGCAGAGGTCAGACGACTGCTTGGCCAAATTGTATCTGTAAACGAAATCTTTAGGAGCTACTACCCAACCAAGACGGAATCCAGGAACAAATGTCTTTGAGAATGTTCCCAATAGAATTGTCCTCTCCGGAGCCATAGATGAGATAAGAGGCTGGTGCTCACCCTCAAATCTAATCTCTCTGTAAGGGGAATCCTCTACTATGATAAGGTCATATTTTCTTGCAACTTTTACTATATACTCTCTCTGAGGTACAGTCATTGTTACACCTGTAGGGTTCTGGAAATCCGGTATGGCGTAGATGAATTTAGGCTTTTTGCCAACAGCCATCATAGCCCTTACAACGGCCTCGAGTTCCTCATCTGCCTCAACGCCAACAATATCTGCCTGAGCGGCTGTGAATGCCTGTAATGCGCCAAGGTAAGATGGCAATCCGCAAAGAACAGTATCACCAGGATCTAAGAATATTCTGGCTGTTAGGTCGATTGCCTGCTGCGAAGCGGTTGTTATGATAATATTGTCTCTGTCTATATCAAGACCCTGCTTGATGTAAATCTTAGCAATCTCTTCACGTAGCTCTTTGTTTCCATCTGTACCGCCATACTGTAACGCCTTAGCTCCCTGTTCCTCAAGCACCTCTATCATTATCCTCTTAAGGTCTTCAATAGGGAAAGTCTGTGGATTGGGAAAACCGCCTGCAAAGGAGATGATCCCGGGTTGGTTAACTACGTTTAAGAGTGCTCTGATAGGTGAAGGCTTCATTGCCTTGGCGCTTTTTGAAAGGAAATCGCTAATATTTACTGACATAATGTTCTTTAATTATAAATCATTTAAATTCTGAATACAAAAATAATAATTATTAATTAAAAACAAAAAAATATAATCTTTTTAAATAAAAAATTTATCAAATAATGCTAATTGGAAAAACAGGTAACAATCTGTTTTCCTTTTTTATTCATATCTTTGCCAACAATAATTATTTCTTAGACAATTTTTGTCGGGAAGCAAATTAATCATAATCATATATGAAAGGGAAATTAAGATTAACAAAGGAGTTTAGGTTTGAAGGGGCACATGCGCTTCCCAATTATGATGGCTTATGCAGGCATATTCACGGACACTCTTATATATTATATGTAACAATAGAGGGGCTGCCGGAACAGGACAAGAGTTCTCACAAGTATGGGATGATTATAGATTTTAAAGATCTTAAAGCAATTGTGAATGAGGAGATTCTAAGGCATTTTGACCATGCTTTGGTCTTAAGGAGCGATTCTCCGGGAGCGTCTGAACTGTCTGAACAGTACGGAAATGTTGTGGTTGTGGACTTTCAGCCAACATGCGAGAATCTTATCACATATTTTGCGGAGTGTATATGCAGAAGGCTTCCTGCAGATGTAAAGCTTTATAGTTTAAGACTTTATGAAACGGCTACATCGTACGCGGAATGGATAAACGAATAAATTATACCCCATGAACAGGATATTTCTCATAGATGGCCATTCTCAGATATTCAGAATGTATTATGCGTTTATGCGCAGACCAATGATTAACTCAAAGGGGGTTGATACATCTATTCTGTATGGCTTTACAAAGATGATTCTTGAGATTATCTCCAAGGAGCATCCATCGCATATCGCGGTTGCGTTTGATCCCCCTGCAAAGACCTTCAGACATGATGCTTACGAGGAGTATAAGGCTAACAGAAGTGCTGCGCCGGAGCTTGTTAAGGCTGCGCTTGAGCCGTTGCAGGAGATTCTAAAGGCGCTTAACATACCTGTGGTGATGATGCCCGGATATGAGGCGGATGATGTGATAGGTTCAATGGCAACACAGTGGGATAATAGTGATAATGAGATTTTTATGGTTACTCCAGACAAAGACTACGGCCAACTTATATCTGCCAATGTTATGCAGTATAAGTTAGGAAAAGGGGAGGAACCACAGGTGGTGGGGCCAAAGGAGGTATGCGAGCAGTATAGTATTGAGAACCCCAAACAGGTTATAGATATTCTTACAATTTGCGGAGACGCTTCTGATAATGTGCCGGGAATCAAGGGTATAGGGGAGGTTGGAGCTAAAAAGCTTATTGCACAGTTTGGCAGTGTTGATAATATTGTAGAGCACAGAGACGAGCTGTCTCCCAAGCAGAGAACAGCGGTGGAGCAGTCGTTGGACCACTTGCAGATGAGCAAGTTCCTTGTAACAATAAAGACAGATATAGATCTACCTGTGTCGTTGGATTCAATTAAATACAGGTATCCTGATTATGACAAACTAAACGAGATAATTGCGGATTATGAGTTTAATTCTCTCAGGAAGTTTGTGGATATGGGGGGAAAGGATGGTGGCAGCAACGAGAAAAAGGAGACGGCGGCCTTTACAGAACCAGATCTGTTCAGCTCTTTCGGTTCTGCTGAGAGTTCAAGTGGTGTAAAAGAACCTGTTTCTGTGATGAATGTTGCCGAGGTATCTTATAGAGAGCTTGCCATGGTTGCCGCTGCAGAGGGGGAGGTTGCGTTAAGGATTTATGATTCTGTACTATATCTTGGAATTTCCGGCAAATATACAAAGGTGCAGCAGTATAAAGATGCAGAACATTTGCTTGCAGATGATAAGATTGCAAAGACAGGATATAACATTAAGGATTACATAAAGACATTAAGAGATAACGGCATGGAGTTGTGCGGACGATTATATGACATAGAGCTTATGCATTATGTACTGCAACCCGAAAGAGCTCATAAGGAGGAGATACTCTTTAAGACATACCTTAACACAGATATAGAGCCGTTGGCAGAGGGTGAAAGGCAGCATATATCGGTCTCTTTGTTGGTGGAACTGCGCAAGCAGCTTGCCGCAGAGTTGGAGAAGACAGGACAGACAAAGCTGTACACAGACATAGAGGCACCGCTTATTCCGGTATTAGCAGATATGGAATACACAGGTGTTAAGATAGATACGGAACATCTGCTAAGATACAGCAAAGAACTTACATATGAGTTACTAAAGATAGAGGACGATGCTCGCATGATTGCAGATGATATGTTTCTTAACCTCTCATCACCAAAACAGGTTGCCCAACTTCTGTACGAGAAACTAAAACTCAATCCAAAAGCAAAAAAAAAGCTCAACAGGTCACTACAGTACAGATGAAAAGACGTTAACTGAGTTGGAAGGAAGCCACCCAATAGTTAATATGATTCTTGAGTACCGCGGGTTAAAGAAGCTTATATCATCATATACAGATAATATTCCATTGCTCATTTCGCCAAAAGACGGTAAAGTACATACAACATTCAATCAGGCGCTTACGGCAACAGGACGGCTTAGCTCAACAAACCCCAACCTACAGAATATTCCGGTTAGGACCAGTAGGGGCAAGGAGATAAGGAAAGCATTTGTATCGCAGTTCAGCGAAGGCAAGATCCTCTCTGCAGACTACTCGCAGATAGAGTTGCGGCTTATGGCGCACATGAGTAACGATCCACACCTTGTGGATGCCTTTAATAAAGGAAAAGATATTCACACGGCAACGGCGGCAAAAGTATTTGGTGTTCCGGAGGAGGAGGTTACACGTGAGCAGCGGAGCAGGGCCAAGGTTGCAAACTTTGGAATAATCTATGGCATCTCTTCTTTTGGACTTTCTCAGAGGCTTGGAATGAGCAGAACAGCCTCCAAAGAGCTTATTGAGGAGTACTTCCGCAACTACCCTAAGGTGAAGGAATATATGGACAATATGATAGAGAAGGGGCGTAAAGATGGCTTTGTGGAGACAATTTACGGACGTAAACGTTTTCTTCCCGATATAAACTCCCGTAATGCCACGGTTAGGGGCTACAATGAGCGTAATGCCATAAATGCACCACTGCAGGGAAGTGCGGCAGATATAATTAAGGTGGCAATGATAAATGTGTACCGCTGCATGAAGCAGATGAACCTTAAAAGCAAGATGATCCTGCAGGTGCATGACGAGCTTGTTTTTGATGTTGTTCCAAATGAGATAGAACAGCTGAAAGAGCTTGTAACCAAGCAGATGGAGAGCGTAATAAAGCTACGCGTTCCGCTTGTGGCCGAAGCCGGTGTTGGAAACAACTGGTTAGAGGCACATTAACATATCATATTTACAACGGAACATATTTACAACAGAAAAGGCTTGTAACAGAAGAGATTTTTAACGGAAGAGATTTGCCAATGAAAAAATACTGTGCGGAAATACAAGATGAGGAGCTTGTAAAGCGTGCCGTAAATGATGGAGATCAGACGGCTTATACCATTCTGCATGAAAGGTATAGAGAGCAGTTGGAGATCTTTGTTAGGGAGATGCTTGCCTCATACACAGATGACCCCGCAGATATTGCCCAGATAGCTCTTTTTAAAGCTTTCAGCAGCTTAGATAAGTATGAACCCTCTTATAAGTTTTCAACGTGGCTGTACAATATTGCAAAAAACACCGCAATAGACGCTCTTAGAAAACAGAGAGTCAATATGGAGCACGGTTTTTACGGTGTATCTAAATCGCCTGAGGATGAATACATAAGCATGCAGTCTTTGTCTGAGGTAATGGGCAGGATAAAATCACTCGAGCCCAAATATAGGGAGGTTGCGGAGTTACGGTTCATTAAGGAGTTGGCATACGATGAGATAGCGACACTTACCGGGCTTCCGCTGAATACTGTACGTACAAGGATACGCAGAGCAAGAGAGCAGTTGAAAGATTTGGAAGAAAGACTTTTATAGGCGTTGGCACTGGCCTTAATTTAGTTGAAAGTGTATAGTGTATAGTGTATAGGCAGCACTATAAAAGTTAAGAGTTGAAAGTTTATAGTTTATAGACAGCATTATAAAAGTTAATTGTTAAGAGTGTATAGTTTATAGCGTGAAGAAGAAAACTATTTGCTTTAAAACTATAAGCTGATAAACTGACTATAAACAATAAACTTATTTAGCTAAAGCTAAAACCAAAGCTAAAGCCAATTATGGCATGTAGAGAAATACTGGGTTTAATATGTTGTATGTTATATAAAAGAGTAAGATGAAAAATAATAGACAATGGAGGAACTTATATATAAATATTTTAGTGTAACTGCAGAGCAGAGGAAACAGATAGCGGCCCTGTATGCACTTTATAAAGAGTGGAATGACAAGATAAATGTTATAAGCAGAAAGGACATAGATCTTCTGTACGAGCATCATGTACTTCACTCTTTAGCAATATTAAAGTTTGCAGAGAATGCCGGTATTGAATTAAGCGGCTGCAATATAATGGATGTTGGCACCGGAGGAGGTTTCCCCGGCATTCCGTTAGCAATAATGCTTCCGGACAGCAGATTTACCCTTGTAGATTCCGTGGGGAAGAAGATAAAAGTGGTAGAGGAGATTGCAACCTCGTTAGGGCTTGAAAACGTTAAGGCTCTGAATATGAGGGCAGAGGTAGTTCCAAACGAATTCGATTACATAGTCTCTCGGGCAGTTACAGACCTGCAGAATTTCCTGCCATGGGTAAAGGGCAAATATCGTAGAGGAATTATCTATTTAAAAGGTGGAGATCTTGCTTTTGAATTGGATAATGCCCTTAAAAAAAATAAGATACCGGAACGTAACCTTTTTGTAAAGGATATAAGCGAGTGGTTTGAGGAGGAATTTTTTGAACAGAAAAAGGTTATCTATATAGCCAAAGACTAATCCATAAATGATTTGAGGAGCTGTTTTTATATTTTAAACAGTTTCTTAAGAAGTTTTATTTGCATTTTTGGATTAAAACGTTTACTTTTGCACTCCATTTAGAGAAAATATATAAATTGTCATAATATGAAACGCACATTTCAACCATCACAGCGCAAGCGCAGAAACAAACATGGCTTCCGCGAGCGTATGTCTACACCTAACGGACGTCGTGTATTAGCTGCACGCAGAAGAAGAGGCAGAAAGAAACTTACTGTATCATCCGAGGATAGATGGTAATCCATTACGGTACGGTATTTTGTAGTTTTTTCAAAAAAAGGTTTGCCCATATGGGCAGACCTTTTTTGCAAATTTAGTACCTGTTTTTCGCCATGTAATCAGCTTTAGCTTTGGCCTTAGCATTGGCTTTCTATACTTTCTATCCCCTCTTTCCTCTCTTTACCCTAAAAAGACCAACGCCAACGCCAAAGAAAGCCAATTTGGAAAATGTTCGCTTTCGCGCAGCTGTATAAAAGCTTATTGTGCAACTGCGGCCTCTACTCCTGCACGGAAGGCTTTGATGTTTGATTCAACAACCTCCTCTCCTTTGCGTGCAAAGATGCGTCTTATTCCATCTTCAAATTTGGAGATCTCTATGTCCAACAGCTTGGCACATGCTCCAAGAAGCACTATATTGGCCCCCTTGGGGTTGCCTGCCTCTTTTGCAAGAGTGTCAACGTCTACCATAATGACGTTTCCAACCTTTTTAAGATCCTCAAAAATAAGTTCTTTGTTGGGATAATTAGGAATATTTACGTATGGTTCTGTTGATGTTACTATCCACCCTCTCTTTGACAGGTACGGCAAGTACCTTAGTGCCTCCATTGGCTCCAAAGAGATTATAAGGTCTGCACCACCAAGTGCTATAAGGTCTGAGTGTATTGGGGATGATGAGATTCTCAGGTTACTCTGCACGTCACCGCCGCGCTGGCTCATTCCGTGTACCTCTGCCTGCTTGATGTAAAGACCCTCTTTTATGGCTGCCTCACCAATAACGGTTGCAATGGATAGGATTCCCTGGCCGCCTACTCCTGCTAATATTATATCTTTTTTCATTCTTGTTTACTTAATTAATGTTATCATACATATAGTTTTTCGCGCAACTTTTCCTCGCCATGTAATAGGCTTTAGCTTTGGCCTATTAAGTTTATAGTTTAAAGTCAGTTAATTAGTTTATAGATTTAAAGATATTAGTTTTTTACTTTAAACTTTAC
>SAMEA104315437__coassemble_838_pt1 | contig 12664 bp, 10 predicted proteins | sample SAMEA104315437__metabat2_low_PE_020 | metagenome-assembled genome bin SAMEA104315437 (sample SAMEA104315437) | gut metagenome | biome: Monkey gut; feature: monkey-associated habitat; material: faeces | place: China | collected 2013
CTTCCAAACCCTTTTTGGCAAGTTGCTGCCCCTTTATATCTTTAAAATCATATTCATTGGTGCGGTTGATGCTTTCTGTTATTTTTAGCAACGGCAAACCGTTTTGGCCGTTTGCAGATATGAATTTGCCTGAGTATTCTCTCTCTATTCTCTGTTTTACAAGATATTGCTTGTTTCCTCCGTTAGATAGCAGAATCTCTATCACCTCCTGTAAAGTATTGGCTGCATAGATGTCGATGCCCTCTATCTCTATACCCTCGCAGGCAGAGGCGGTTGGAAGAATGATCCCCTCCAATCCGGTATCCCGCGCATATATTATTAGCGGCAAGGCCCCGTTAATAGCTCTTAGTGTACCGTCTAATGCGAGCTCTCCGGCAATAAGGTATCTGTTGAGTCCTGTAAGCTCCAATTGGCCCGATGCTGCCAAAATCCCAACAGCTATGGGGAGATCAAAGGCTGAACCCTCCTTCCTTACATTTGCGGGTGCAAGGTTTATGATGATCTTTTTGCCGGGTATCTTAAAGCCTAACTTCTGCAACGATGCGCTTATCCTTTGCTGGCTCTCCTTAACGGCATTGTCGGGAAGCCCCACCAAAAAGAAAGCTATGCCGGGGCTTACATCTACCTCTATGGTTACCGGAATAACCTCTATTCCGCGTGTGGCTCCGCAGATTACTTTACACAACATTTTTTTATTAGTTTTATTGCTTTGACCTTGGCCTTGGCCTTAGCCTCGACTTAGTTGAAAGTTTATAGTTTAAAGTGTATAGACAGCATTATAAAAGTTTATAGTTGAGAGTTTATAGCGTATAGAAAGTTAAAAGCTAATAGTAAAAAATTTTCACTTTAAAGCTATAAACTAATTAACTGACTATAAATTTTAACCATAAACTATAAATAAATTAGCCAACGCCAACGCTTATGCCTGCAAAAGAACGGAAAATTGGCTGTAATGGATTTTGAAAATGGAAATTTACCCGGATTTTACGTAAATGACAGCATTAGCTCCCTCTTTCCCCTCTTTACTATCTTTACACTAAAACGGCCAACGCCCTCTATAAACTATAAACTATAAACTCTAAACTATAAACTCTAAACTATAAACTTTAAAGGAGGGAGTACCCTCTAAGCTGCTTGGCTAATTCTTTCTCTTTGCCACCGCATACAGAGTCTAAAAGAGCATGAAACCGTGTTCCATGGTTCATATATACTAAATGGCAGAGCTCGTGGAGGATTACATATCTTATAAGATGTTCCGGCAGATTAACAAGATTAACATTAAGATTTATATTCCTCTTTATTGAGCAACTGCCCCAGTTGGAGACATTGTTTTTAAGAAAAAGTCTGTTATAGCTGAAAGGGGACTCAACAACCCGTCCTTTTCCGTCTGTAATTTTTATCTGTCTGTTCATGCTTCCCGACAACTCCTCCAACAGTTTTGGCAACACGGCTCTTGCCCGGTTTATTGTCTCCTTGAGCGTATCGCTGCTTGCATGGTGTACAGACTCGCGGGCAGAGACCTTTTGTTTCAGCCGCTTTACCATCTCTGCTATTCGCCCGCAGTTCTGCTCTACAAACAGTTCGGCATCGTTATATGTGAAATATGTTGGGAGCGACACAAGCAATCCGCGATCTGCGCGAATGCTCACGCGTACAGACTTTGAATTTGGATTCTTTGCATAGATTATTTTCCCTAAAACAGGGTGGACTACCTCTCTTTTTAACATAAGACATATATACCGTTACGACTCGCAAAGATAGTCGTTTTTGTACAGGTATAGATAGCTCCGTATTAGTTTAGAGTTTATGGTGTGTATAGTCAGTTTATCAGCTTTGGCTTTGGCCGGTTTTGAAGGTATAGAATGTATAGAGATGGTAAGGTGAGAAAGGTAAAGGTTTTTGAAAAAAAACCTTTACCTTTGCTAAAGTAAATTTCAATGATATATAGTAAAGACAATATCATGCGTACATATAATAAGCTTATACTTCTATTTTTATTAATCTTTATGACTACTATATCTTATGCTCAAACGCATAGATATTATTGCGAAATAACAGGAACTTATAGAGACTTTGCTGATGAAATGAAAATAGTTTTTGATTTTGGAGATTGTTTTGTATACAATACGTGGGGAGGATTGAATTCTGATATGGTTTTTGTTGATAACAAAGGAGAAACAATCTATTTTAATTCCATGATTGATGCAATGAATTTCATGTCTGAAAAAGGATGGCAACTTCATTTAACGTATTCTTCTATCTTAAAAAATGGCAAAGTTGCTGAACATTGGATTCTATGTAAGGATGCTGAAAACAGAGAAAAAGCTCGTGAAGGAATAATGACTAAAGATTTATATAAACTAAAAGCAGAGCAAGAAAGAGTTAATAACTTATGATTTGCTTTGGGGCTATTATATAATGATCTATTTAAGTGAGGGTGTGGGGACGTCATACTTGCTACATATCAGTCATTGATAGTCCTTTTTGACTTACCGCATAGTCCTTAAATTTGTCGGTAGCACGAGTAAATACCCCAACTAAAATGCTGGAGAACTACCATTTTCAAGAATGGATAATTGCCAATTTTTGATAAACAGAATTGTGTATAAACAATCTTTAAAGATTTTTTTTATCTTTGAAAAAAATTATTCAAGATTGTTATGGTAACTATAGACTACTTGTATCTTATCTCTAATAGAAAAATAAACAAGATTTCACTTGATTACAAACGCCCTCTTTACTACAAGATTAATTGGAATAACAGGTTGATTGGGATACGAGGCCCAAAAGGTGTTGGCAAAAGCACCTTGATTCTCCAACATATAAGAGAGACATTTGAGGATAGAAGCAAGGTGTTGTATGTCTCTATGGATAATATATGGTTCAGTTCAAACAGTATTATTGATTTAGTTGAATATCATTATACACATGGAGGAACACATATTTTTCTTGATGAAGTTCATAAATATAAAGGATGGCAGGATTGTATTAAGAATATTTATGATGACTATCCCGATCTTCACGTTGTGTATACAGGATCATCTATTCTCAAATTAAAGTCGGGAGATGGCGATTTATCAAGAAGGTTACGTTCTTATGAGATGACAGGTCTGTCATTTAGAGAATATCTTTTGTTTGAAGGAGCTTTGGATTATAATGTTATAGATTTACAAGATATTCTTAAACAACATATAACAATGGCATCTGATATAAGTGATAAAATCAAAGTACTGCCATATTTTGAAAAATACTTAAGTAACGGATATTATCCGTTTTATAAAGAGGAAGGTGATGGATATCTTTCAAGAGTACAAGAGGTCATAACCCAGACTATAGATGTGGATATTCCGGCTGTAGAAGATGTTGAATATGGAACCCTTCAGAAACTAAAGAAGTTGTTGATGATCTTATCTGTTCAAGTTCCATTTATTCCTAAAATGAATCAGTTGTATCACGAATTACAGACCAATAGGGAACAAGGTTTAAAACTTCTTAACATTTTGGAGGATGCAAAATTAATTACCATGCTCAAGTCTCAGGTTAAGTCTCTGAAACATATTTCTGCTCCGGATAAATTATATCTTGACAACACAAATATGATGTTTGCGTTGTCAGATAATGTTCAGATTGGAACAATCAGAGAAACATTTTTTATGAATCAACTATCTCAGGTGCATGAAGTAACATTACCTTTAAAAGGAGATTTTAAAATCAATCAAATACATCTGTTTGAGGTAGGTGGTAAGAAAAAGACATTTGAACAGATTAAAGATGAGGCTAATAGCTATTTAGCTATAGACTCAATAGAGATTGGTAATGGCAACAGGATTCCTCTTTGGTTATTTGGCTTTCTTGGATGATTTATAAAACTCTTCCCGACAAATCATGCCACCAATTATCCCAAGCGGGTCTAACCATCGGAAATGAACGGATAGTAAAATGATGTAATATAAATCCACTTCTCACTAAAGGTCGTGAATGGATTGACAGAGAACAAGAACGGCGTCATCATAATCCCCAGATTATATTGGGACTGTTGGTCAGTATAGGTGGCTATCCGCTTGCATACTGCATCTGTTTCGTAGCCTTGAAAGTTTACAAGGAGTTGGAACGTCTACTTAAACTATCCGATATAAAAATATGAGTGTGGATAAGGTTCTTGAACTTGCAAAAACTATTGTTACTATACAGATTACATTACCTCAGAACAAACAGATCATAAACAGGACTATGCTCATGAAACGACATCAGCGCATCGCTCAATTGTTCTCAGAAAATTTTTGGGTGACACGTTGACGAATTCAGGATTGAGTTTATAGGGTATACTTTGCAATATTGAAAAATGGGGCAGACGGTTACAGTTTCTCTATTGTTGAGACTACTTTCCGGGTGGCGCCTATATTAGACAAAACATAGTTTTTGCAGACAGCACCTTTTTCTGCTATTACAGATCTGTTGTTCACAAATTTATTTGTAATATCGTACAGGTCTGAGCAGTTCTCTATGCTTGTTGCGCCGCCAAGAGCGATGAGATCTCTTGCCTCTTTGAACTTTTTGTAGTTTGGACCAAATATTATTGGTATTCCGTATGTTGCAGCCTCTAAGATGTTGTGGATGCCAACCCCGAACCCGCCGCCAATATAGGCAACATGGCCATACTTGTATATAGATGAAAGTATGCCTATGCAGTCTATTATGAGCACCCTGCTGCAGGACAGTTGTTTGCAGATAGCCTCTCTCTCTTCACTCCCCTCGGCAGAGTTTACAAAACGCTCGTTAAGTTGGGTGTATCTAACAGGGTTGTATATAGAGAAGGTACGCTCTATTGCCGTTAGATGGTCTTTTCCTATCTCATGTGGAGCAAGAACAAGCCTTATCTTTGAGAAGTTTTCGAGAATGCGTGCAATTAAAGCCTCATCGGGCGGCCAGCTGCTGCCGGCCACAAGTATAAGACTGTTTGTAGTCTTGGTAGTTGTAACAGCTTGGGCAGCAGGAGTAATACCGGCAAAAGAGGATGGCATACCACCCCTTCCAAAAGCGTATACAAGCGGCAGATTATTTGAGCTTTTGGTAATCTTGTAAACACGGTCGAACCGAGTATCTCCGCTAATTGTAACATTCTCCTTTATACCAACTTCGGCCAATAGTGCTGCAGAATTTTCATCCTGCACAAAGAGATGGCTATAGGTTCCGAGCATCTTTCTAAACAGAGAACCGTACCATTTGAAAAACGGTTGGCTCCTACGGAATATGGCAGATACAATATAAACCTCCGCTCCAAACCTCTTTAAGGTTGTAAGGTAGTTGTACCAGAACTCATATTTTATGAAGATGGCTTTTTGGGGCTTTACAGCCTCAACAAAACGGCGAGCATTGCTGGACGTATCTATTGGGAGATAGAAAACCCAATCTGCCATATCATAGTTCTTCCTAAGCTCATATCCACTTGGAGAAAAGAATGTTAGCAGAATTCTGTATTGTGGAGCGTTGGCTTTATACCACTCTATGATAGGGCGGGCCTGCTCAAATTCGCCAACAGACGACGCATGAAACCATACTATGGGAGCATCTGATTTTACAGTCTGCACAATGCGTGCAAGCAACCCCTTTCTGCCTTTACAGAAAAGCTTTGCCTTATCATTAAATGGTGCTGCAATTTTGGCTGCAAGCGAATACCCTCTCATCCCTATGTCATACAGTAAATTCAAAATGCAGTGCATTAGCCGTTAAAACATGCGAATTTAGTAATTATTTAATGAATAAAAAAATGTGTAACTTGCGGTGTTTTTACAAGACCTTTTTTAAGGTCTGCTACAAGAGGAGATTTATGGGTGTTAAAAAAAATTTAGAACTTATAGGACAGTACTGGCTGCTTATGGAGAGGGTGTTTACCAAACCTGAGAAATGGTGCATCTTTAGAAAGCAGTATGTTACAGAGGCATATAAACTAATAATAGATTCACTTCCAATAGTTTCAATCATCTCTATATTCATAGGAGCGGTAATTGTGTTGCAGACTGCATACAATTTGGAGAATCCGTTCATTCCAAAGATGTATGTAGGATATATGGCGCGTGAAAGTTTGGTATTGGAGTTCTGTTCTACCATGGTTGCACTTATTTTAGCCGGCAAGATAGGCTCAAACATTGCATCTGAGATAGGAAGTATGCGTATAACAGAGCAGATAGATGCAATGGAGATTATGGGTGTTAATTCAGCCAACTATCTTATTCTTCCAAAGATAGCCTCTGCCACCACTCTAAGTCCGTTTGTAATGTTGGCGAGTTTCATGATAGGTCTGCTTGGTGGCGCACTTATTGTTATATTCACAGGGGTCATTAATCTTGGCCAATATATAGACGGTATACAGTTTGCCTTTAAACCATATTATGTTTACTACAGTATGACAAAAATGGCTGTTTTTGCCTTTATCATAACCTCCGTATCCTCTTTTTACGGATATTATGCAAAGGGTGGCTCGCTTGGTGTAGGACGTTCGAGCACAAAGGCAATTGTAATAAGCAGTGGACTTATTTTGGTGTTTAACCTGCTTATAACCAAGATAATGTTGTAAATAGGAGAGAAAGATATGATAGAAGCCAAGCATTTGTACAAGGAGTTTGACGGAAAGGATGTATTAAAGGATATAAGCGTAACCTACAAGCCGGGGGAATGTTCTCTTATCATTGGCGCCAGCGGCAGTGGAAAGACGGTGTTGCTAAAAAACTTGGTAGGCCTTTTTATTCCCGACAAAGGAGATATTCTATACGATGGCAAATCTTTCATAAAGATGAATGCCGCAGAGAAAAAGAGGCTCAGACAGGAGATGGGGATGCTGTTTCAGGGGAGTGCTCTGTTTGATTTTGCCACTGTGGAGGAGAATATAATGTTCCCTATGGATTTCTTTACAGACTGGTCCAAAGAACAGAAGTTGGAGAGAGTCAACTTCTGCCTTAAAAGGGTGAATCTTGAAAATGCCAACAAAAAGATGCCGTCTGAGCTTAGCGGTGGAATGCAAAAGCGAGTTGGAATAGCAAGAGCAATAGCCCTTAATCCAAAGTACCTGTTTTGTGATGAACCAAATTCCGGGTTGGATCCAACAACATCCATTGTAATAGACAGACTTATAAAGGAGATAACGCAGGAGTATAAAATTACTACGGTGGTAAACACTCACGATATGAACTCTGTTATGGAGATTGGAGACAATGTGGTTTTCATTTACAAAGGAGAAAAAAAGTGGGAGGGTAACAACAGGGAGATTCTTTCGTCCGAATGTAAGGAACTCAACGATTTTGTATTTGCATCCAATATGGCAAAGCAGCTTAAACAGTTTATGGACAAATAGGGGGATTTGTATGAAAAATATTTTAAAAACTATTGTCACGGCAATTTTTACAGGAATCTTTACAGTAGTTGCCAATGCGCAGAACGAATATTATTTAGATGGGTTAAAATATTTTAATCTTAACGAGTATGCTGCGGCAAAAGCTCAGTTTATAAAGGCTTTGGAGGTAGATTCAACGGCAAAGAACGATGCCGCATTCTATTACCTTGCAAGAATTGCTATGACGGAGAGGTCATACGACAATGCAGAGAAACTGCTCCTTAGAGCTATAGAGAAAGATTCTGTAAACACAACATACAAGGAGACATTGGCGCAGATTTATCTTGCCAAGGACAACCTTGCAATGACCATAGAGATATATGACAAATTGGTAAAGGCCAACCCTAAAAAGATAAACTACTACTACACTTTAGCGGAGCTGTATATTGCGGCAAAGGACCTGCCGGCAGCAACAAGGCTAATTGAGAGGATAGAGCAGGTGCAGGGAAGGAACGAATCAACGGCATCGTTGAGATTCAAGATCTTTAGGATGGAGGATAATTGGGACGGAGCAGTTGAGTATTTTACAAAATTTGACAAGGAACAGCAGTCTGTCAACGTTGAGACTCTGCTTGGAGATCTCTATCTTGAACGATATAAAGATACCCTTGCAATGGAGTATTATGAAAAAGCGTTATCCCATCAGAAGAACTATATGCCTGCAATTTATGGTAAGTCTGAGGTATATAGGGTAAGAAGGGATTATCCCAACTTCTTTAAAACGGTAAAGGTGGTCATGGCAGATGATATAATGAGTCCGCAAGGAAAGGTTGCGTATGTAAGGAATATCCTGCAGATCCCGGGGGTTATGACAGCCTATACAAAGCAGATGGACAGCCTTATAACAACACTCAGAACAGCCTATCCTGCAGATACTCTTGTAAAACAGTTGGCTGTAGGGTATTATCTGCAGGGGGAAAGAAAACATGATGCTGCGCAGGTTATTAGGGACTATACGCTTAGTAACCCATCTCCGCAGCAGCTACTGGAGTATATAAGTTTTCTACTCTATGTTGAGGATTACAAGCCGCTTGAGAAGCTGCTTACCGGCAAAGAGTGCGATACACTTGTGAATCATCTTGAGTCTGTGAACCTTAATGACAGGTTAGATATTCTTGCTTTTGTATATTTTAAAGAGGAGAGGTATAGGGAATCAATAGAAACTTACAAAAAATTAGAAAAGGAGGCTGCAGCGGGGAGAGACAAGGATATGCTGCTGAAGACATATTCGCTTCTTGGAGATCTGAGTCATTTGGTAGGGGATGTTCCCGGAGCGTTCTCGTACTACAAAAAAGCACTAAAGATTAATCCCAATGAGGTTTCGGTGCTTAACAATTATGCTTATTACCTCTCTTTGCAGAAAAAGGATTTGAAGCGTGCATATGCTATGAGCAAGAAGACAATAGAGGCCGAACCTGACAATCCTACATACTTGGATACTTTTGGTTGGATACTGTTTCTTATGGATAAGCCTATTGAGGCAAAGTCTACATTCAAGCATGCAATGCTTTACGGAGGAAAGGAGAGTGCGGCTGTTTTAGACCATTATGCAGAGGTGCTTTATGCGTTAAAGGAGTATGATCTTGCCTTTATATATTGGAATCAAGCCAAAGCTATTGATACAGATAATGAGATGGATCTTGAACAAAAGATAAAAGAGCGCAGAGAGGCGGTCAAATAATCCAAGTGGAGATAACTTAGATAGATGAAAGAATCCAAAATATTGCTGTTGAGCGTTGTCCTGTTTTTTTCTGCGATTTTTTATTGCGGAAATGGGGGATTGTCTGCCCAAAACAGACAGGCGGATGACTACAAAAAGACCATAGATGCGCATAAACAGAGGATAGAGGCAATAGAGTCAGACATAGATTTTTTGGACAGGCAGATTTTTGAAACCAGTAAAAAGCACAGCAATACGGTTAACGGATTGGTGCTGCTCAGAAAAAAGATACAGACAAGAAACAATCTTATAGCGGAGATTGGAGAAACCCTTAAACAGCAGAGGGCGGAGTATAAAAGGGTATTGGAGAACAGCAACTCCTTAAAACGTACTTTGGATACTTTAGAGGTTCATCATAAAAAATTGCTGCTTAACGCCTATAAAAACAGAGATTCCCGCACATGGTTCATGTATATTATTGCAAGCAAGAATATAGAGCAGGGCTATAGAAGATGGGTTTATCTGAAAAACTTCTCGGAAAAGATAAACCGGCAGGGGCTTAAGATTATGGGGATGTGCGAGCAGCTGAGTCGTGAGATGGAGCGGCTTGCCGTGCTGAGCAATGAGACTCAAAATTCGCTTGACAAGCTCAGTACAGAAAGAAACAACCTTAAGAAAGAGGAGGTTTCTCTAAACAGATCGGCAAAAAAACTTTCGCAACAGCAGAGCAAGTTGAAAAGGGAACTGGCTCAAAAGAGGGCAGAATCGCAGCGGCTTAACAGAGAGGTTGAAAGGTTGATTGCTGCTGCAATAAAGGCTACAGGGGGCAATGATACAAAAAATAGTTCGTCGGGAAACAAAAAAGGATTGGACGAAATAGATATAAAGCTCTCTGCAGAGTTTGGCGATAACAAAGGGAAATTGCCGTGGCCTGTATCGCAAGGTGTTATAATAGAACAATTTGGAGAGCATCCGCACCCTACGCTCAAGAATGTAAAACTTCCGTTCAACAACGGAGTTAATATATCAACAACTGCTGCGGCACAGGTAAAGGTAGTGTTCAATGGGGTTGTAAAGCAGGTTATAATTATTCCCGGTTATAATCACTGCGTGCTTGTTCAGCATGGTAAATTTTTTACATTTTACTGCAAGTTGAGCAGAGTGAGTGTAAAGCAGGGTACAAGATTAGACAGAGGGGATGTAATTGGAACTCTTGAGGTTAAGGATAACACCTCTGTGCTTCATTTTGAACTGTGGAATGGAACGGTAAAGCAGAACCCGGAGTTGTGGCTTAAGAGATAGCAGAAATATGAATTGATTATTATTTGGAAGTATGGAACAGGTTAATGTATATTGCAAAAACACAGACAGTTATTATGAGATAAATGTTGGTACATCTGTATTGGATCTTCTAAAACAGACAGGTTATAGCCCTAAGCGCAGGGTTTTGGCGGCATATATAGATAATCAGTTGAAAGATCTTGATTATCAAATTTTTAGGGCGCATACAGTTACCTTTTTGGATATAACGGACGGAGACGGCAGACGTACATATATACGCTCGTTAAGCCTTGTTCTGCAAAAGGCTGTACATGATCTTTTCCCACAGTACTCTCTCATATTGGACTACAATCTTCCTCAGGGCCTTTACGGTGAGCTTAGAGAGAAGGAGTCTGGGTACATTGCCGGTAAAAGCGAGGTAATAAAGACCATTGCCGCAACATCTGCAATGGTGGCGGAGCTGAAGCAGCGGATGAAGGAGATTGTTGCAGCAGACCTGCGTATAGTAAAGAGTAAGGTTACCAATGGGGATGCCATAAAGATTTTTGAGGAGCACTGCCAGTTCGAAAAGGCCATGCTGTTTAAAAGCCTTGGTTTCTTCTTTGTTTCAATATACACCTTAGACGGATATTCAGATACCTTTTATGGTCCCATGCTCTATTCTACTGGATATATTGAACAGTTTAACCTTGTGCATTTTAAGGAGGGCTTTTGTCTGCAGTTCCCGGGAGAGCAACCCCCTTATACGCTTCCCGACGAAGTATTCTCTGCCAATGTGCAGGGGGTGGAGCTTCCGCCATGCTTTAGCGGTATATCAGAAGAGGAGAGAGAACATATTGAAAAGTATGCCCGTGAGAACGTAAAGCTGCACGATGTTTTTAAGGAGAACTCACACTGGTGCCAGATTATGGGAGTGAGAGATATAGGCACTGTAAATGCTGCAATACAAAAAGGTTATGGAAAAGATATTATACAGGTTAGCGAGGCTCTGCATGAAAGGAAATATGCACATATAGCAGACACTATCTACAGAAAGCGGGAGAATGTAAAACTTGTTTTAATTGCAGGCCCGTCGAGTAGCGGAAAGACAACAACATCCATGCGTGTAGCCTTGCAACTCAAGGTGGTGGGGCTTAATCCTGTAGTGCTTGGAATGGATGACTATTTTGTAGACAGGGAGCATACTCCAAAGGATGAGAACGGTAACTACGATTTTGAGTCTGTATATGCCTTGGATATACCATTCCTTAACAAACAGCTCAAACAGCTCTTCAACGGCGAAGAGATTGAGTTGCCAAAATTTAATTTTGAGACAGGACGCAGGGAGTTTCATGGTAAAAAGATAAAGATGGGATCCTCAGATATCCTTGTAATGGAGGGGATTCATGGCCTTAACCCTCTGCTCACCGCAGATATTCCAAACGAAAACAAGTTCAAGATCTATGCATCTGCACTTACCTCTCTCTCAATAGACGAGAACAACAGCATCTCCACAACAGATAACCGCCTGTTGCGCAGAATGGTAAGAGACAACAACTTTAGAGGTATAAAGGCAGAGGAGACATTAAGTCGTTGGCAGAGTGTACGTAACGGAGAGTACAAGAACATATTCCCTTTCCAGGAGAACGCAGATATAATGTTCAACTCAACACTCATTTACGAGTTGCCAATGTTAAAGTACTATGCAGAGCCTCTGCTAAGAAGAATCTGCCCGTCATCACCAAATTACGCAACTGCGTTGAGACTGCTTAAGTTCTTGTCTTACATAATAGAACTTAACCCGCAAGAGATTGCAACCATCCCTCCAACATCTGTAATGAGAGAGTTCGTTGGCGGCAGTTCGTTTACGTATTAGATTATTTTACCGTGGTAATATCTATGTGTAATACATCATTAAATAAGTAAAAAGCATTACTTTTGCGTATTATATGATAGGTTGATTATGTCAAAGAATACAATGGGAACCAACCTCCAATGTAATCCAAGCTATCTGAAACCGACCCATCCCATTTTCTTACGTAGTATTCGGTTGGTTGTCTTCTTGGATCCATAGGCCCGCTCTTTCCAACAATTGAAAAGCCATTATATCCTTCAATAATACTACCTTCTTTGTCGTGTATTACAACGGGATATGATTTCCATACTGTTATCTTATTTTCCTCCAAAATATTCTTCATTCTATCCGAGATAAGATAAACTGAAAAATATCGCATATCCAATACATCTCTTAATTTCTTCCCATTTTCAATTTTATGGAATACCAACGGGAATTCCAATCCGGACCAATCTCCTTTTATGATTTTATTGTTCATAAAATTAAATGCAGCCTCACCCAT
>SAMEA104315437__coassemble_857_pt1 | contig 12408 bp, 8 predicted proteins | sample SAMEA104315437__metabat2_low_PE_020 | metagenome-assembled genome bin SAMEA104315437 (sample SAMEA104315437) | gut metagenome | biome: Monkey gut; feature: monkey-associated habitat; material: faeces | place: China | collected 2013
TCAATATGAATCGAAAAAAGATTCAAAGATTGAAATATATGAACAAAACGGGGCATATTTTGGAAAGATTGTATGGACGTTACCGCAGTTTGAGCAGTATATAGGCAAAGATGTTATGAAAAACGTTACTTTCAATGTTTCTCAGAATAACTACAACTGTCCGTGGATATGCTCGCCAAGACTTAATATCACAGCTCATGCGATAATTACCGTTGATGGTGATATTTTAAAAGCCAAGGTTACAAAGGGGATAATAGTTACACACCAGATTTTTACGAGGTCAAAATAAAAGGGTGCGTAGTAAAATTACCTTTGCACCCTTTTGCATAAACACAAAAACAATAATCAACCTTTATCTACTCTACTTAATCTCAAAACGACAAGTCAAGTTTACGCTTAATGTGGTCTTCCTAACATCAAGTCCGTATGATTCCTCCTCTATAGCGGCATTATCTGTTGCCATAAGGGCTTTTGAATACATTACTCTTGGGGCATATCCTACATTTACGTTTGGCTCATAGAAGTTTATGTATATACATTTGCCAAGTTCGCTTCCAACAGATTCTGCTAAAATAGTTGCATTTGCTTTGGCTTTATTGCCTGCCTCTGTCATAAGTTCCTTTATAACCTGCTCCCTAAGCCCTTTTGATATTCTCATCTCCTCCAATGAGACATCAGAGATCTTGAGATCGTTAAGCACCTTAAGAGCAGCGGCTGCTTTATCTGCTGTTGAAACCTTCAGCCTGTAGTTCTTGCTTGCAAGAATGTTGTCTTTTCTTAGGAACATCTTTTTAAGATCGCTCTCCATATCGGAAATCGTAAGATCATTCTTTACATCTATTTTAATCCCTGTAAGTGCCTTTACCACCTCTTTTTCACGCTCTGCTAATGTTGCTTTCCCTTTGCCGGCTTCCTCTTTAATCTGGAATTGAATGTAAATCTCGTCCGGGGTAATCTCTCTATCTGCCTTTGATGAGATCTGAATATAATTTTCCGAATAATTGTTGTTTTGCGCCACTGCATTGTTAAAGGTGCAGATGGTAAGCAGCATAACTATAGCTGCGTAGTAAGTTTTTCTCATAATAATATTGTTATTAGTTTATAATATCATTGTTTGCTTGTATAAACGCTCAAAGCTTAAAAAAACTGCAAGAAAAATTTAAAAATCCCTAAATACTATCCTTCCCGACAAATATTAACCACACATGCCTAAATACAAAGCGTATGCCATATACAGCTTTGGCTTTAGCCTTAGCTTTCTTTATCCTCTTTACACAAAAGGCCAACGCCAAGGCCAACGCCAACGCTAACGCCAAGGCCAAGGCCAAGGCCAACGCTAACGCCAAAGCCATATTAATGAAAAGGAATAAATAGTTTATGAAAAACAATTAATATTTATTGTTTTTCAATAAAAATATTATACCTTTGCGCGGTCATTAAAGGATACACGCAATGAATGCAAAGAAATTATACCTGCTATACTCCTTCTTAGTTATTTTTACCCTTGCCTTGGCGGCGGTAAAAATTATTCAGTTTGCAGACGGTGTAAATGAGGGAATTAAGCTTGTAGGTGAAAGCACAGATCTTGACCAACCCTCTTTGGTAAAGGTTCCTGCTGTATTTTGCATTGGCAATATCTCCAACGTAAAAATAAAACAACAGCCGGGCAGTGTTTGCAACGATAATGCAAGATTGGAACATGATGGTGGTGGGGAACCTATAAAGTATTTTTATAAGGATAATTCAGAGGCAGAGAATCTTGTAACGGTAGTACCAAACGGATTTGATGTTCAGGTGTCAAATATATTGGAATGCAACAACAGTATTTTAATCTACTTTATAAGTACTGTTCTGTTATCGTGGGGTATGGTGATAGTGTATATCATAATAATAATGTTTCTTTATAAGCTATTTGCCAGACTTAAGAAGGCTATACAGTTAGAGCAGATCTTTTACATGCCTCTAATAAAGGCTTTGAGGATTCTTGGTTTGTTGCTTATAGTGGAGAATATTTTAGAGTTGATGCTTATTTGGACAAATGGCAGATGTGCGATAGAGATGTTGGCTATAGACGGGTTTGAGTGTGAAACAATCTTAAGTTTAGATGTTATCCTTGGCATATTTGGTATATCTCTTCTGTTTATAGCACAAGTGTTTAAGGTTGGATATAAGATTCAGGAGGAACAAAAGTTAACCATATAGGAGGCGCTGCAGATGTCTATAATTGTAAGATTGGATGTAATAATGGCCAAGCGCAAAAAACCTCTTGGTGAGCTTGCAGATGAATTAGGGATAACAATGGCCAATCTTTCTATTTTAAAAACAGGAAAGGCAAAGGCTGTAAGGTTCTCAACGCTGGCAAAATTATGTAAGATATTAGATTGTCAACCAGGAGAATTGCTTGAATTTGTGGATGATGGGGTAGAGGTGAAAGAATAGTTTTTTTAATCGTTAGTTTTTTATTAGTTATTTTTCTTCCCGACAATTTTTCTTATTAAGCGTAGGTGATGTGATTTCCCTGTCGGGAAGATAGACTGAAAAAAGAAAGTAATTATATATATTAAATTAAACTTTATGAAACGTTTATTTCTTGCGGCCGCACTTATAATGGTATCTATGGTTGCGGCTGTAGCTCAGCAAGTTGAACAGCTTGAGCAAGATAAGGATGTTAAGGTTGGAAAATTAGACAACGGCCTTACATACTATATAAGGCATAATGAGAAACCTGCAGAAAGAGCAAGTTTTTACCTTGTTACAAATGTTGGAGCAATTCAGGAAACACCGGCACAAGATGGTCTTGCCCACTTTCTTGAGCACATGTGTCTTAACGGAACAAAGAATTTTCCCGGCAAAGGCATCATCTCATACATGGAGAGTATAGGGGCAAAGTTCGGTTATAATGTCAATGCAGCCACCGGTGTTGAACAGACAGCGTATATGCTTATGAATGTTCCTCTTAATAGAAAGACCGTTGTAGACAGTTCAATTCTTATACTTCACGATTACTCTCATTTTGTAACCAATGATCCTGCAGAGATAGATGCGGAAAGAGGTGTTATAATTGAGGAGTGGAGGACAAGAAGAGATGCCAATCAGAGAGGCAGAGAGGCTCTTTTATCTGTGGTATATAAAGACTCCAAATATGCAACATGCAATATCATAGGAACAAAAGAGAACTTAGAAACCTTTAAGCCCGAGGAGTTAGTAAATTTCTACCAGACATGGTACAGACCGGATCTGCAGGCAGTCATAGTGGTTGGAGATGTAGATGTAGACTATGTAGAGGGCAAGATTAAGGAGTACTTTAACCAAATACCTAAAGCAGAGAATCCTAAGGCAAAAGATGTGATAAAGATTCCCGACAACAAAGAGCCGCTTGTTTCCATCTTTACAGACAAGGAGCTTAATACAACAGATGTAACACTCTTTATAAAGAGCGAGCCTATGCCCGAGGCTTACAATGCAACGAATATAGGATTGTTAACATCTTTAATGAAAGAGCTTATTACCAATATGTTAGGCGAGAGATTAGACGATATGTCCAAATCTGCTAATGCCCCTTTTATAAGTGCAAGTGCCGGATTTGGAAAACTCTGCGAGACTCTTGAAGCCTTTGTTCTGGGTGTTACAACCAAGGATGGAGAGGGATTGAAAGGATTTGAGGCAGCATTGGTGGAGTTGGAGCGTGCAAAGAAATTTGGTTTTACTCAGGATGAATACGATAGAGCCAAGACAAATATCCTAAAGGCTTTGGAAAACAGGAAAAACAATGCAGACAGCAGACAGAATGAGCAGTTCTGCAGAACATATATGAATAACTTTGTGGATAACGAGCCATATATGACCCCCGAGTACGAGTATAACATTACAAAGCAGTATTTGGATATGTTGCCTGTAGCTGCTGTAAACCAAACATTTGGGCAGGTAATTACCTCAGATAACAATGTAATATCATATAGCGCTCCTGCAAAAGAGGGGGTAGCTGTTCCTACGGAGAAAGAGCTTACAGATGCTTTGGAGACAGCCAAGGATGCAGATATAAAACCTTTGGAGAGTGCCGTTTCAAACGAACCTCTGATGGATGCTTCTGTACTAAAGGGCTCAAAGATCAAAAAAGAGGAGAAAGGAGAGTTTGGTTCAACTGTATTCACATTGTCCAATGGAATTAAGGTGATAGTTAAGCCAACAGACTTTAAGAAAGATGAAATTAGAATCAAGACAGTTGCAAAGGGTGGTACATCATTCCTTCCGGAGGAACTTCTTCCATCAATGGAGAGAAATGTATTTAGTGTTTACGAGTCTAATTCCGGTATATCCAAATTTCCTCAAACACAACTTAATAAAATGCTTACAGGCAAGATAGCCTCTGCAGGCTATTACATTGGAACAGACAGGCACGGAGTTAATGCGTACAGCTCTCCTAACGACCTTGAAACAGCAATGCAGTTGCTCTACCTTTCTTACACAGAACCAAGAGTAGAGCAGCAGGAGTTGGAGGTTGGTCTCAGCCAGTTAAGAGCATTGGTTCCTAACCTTGAGAAACAGCCTAACTTTATCTTCTCAATGGCTATACAACAGGCAATAGCCAACTCTCCAAGAAATGTTAAAATCAACAGCGATTTGTTGGAAAAGGTAAATGCAGAGAATATAAAGAAAGCATTGAACATCCTTTACGGAGATGCAGCCGGAACAACTGTAATAGTAACAGGAAATGTAGATATGAATACTTTCAAACCTCTAATGGAGAAATATATAGGTTCTATCCCCGTTAAGGCAAAATCCGGAAGAGATGCAATAGATTACAATATGGTTCCTGCAAAAGGATTTGTAGACAATACCTTTGATGTTGCAATGGAGACCCCTAAGACATCTGTGGCCATTCTTTATTCAGCATACGACATAAAGAACAATCTTGAGAACAGAGTAGCTTTAAATGTGCTTCAAGGTATTTTAGATCAGCTATATACCAAGACTATAAGAGAGGACGAAGGTGGTACATACGGAGTTAGCGTACAGGCAATGGCTATGGGAAGCAAAGATATAAAGGACTGTGCAATTTTAGCTATGATATTTGATACCGACTATGCCAAATCTCTAAAACTAATCAAGTTGGCTAAGGATGGGCTTAAGAATATTGCAGTAGAGGGACCTAATGAGGGGTACCTTGCAAAAACAAAAGAGAACCTGCTAAAGAACTTCCCTGAAAATCAGATTCAGAACGGTTACTGGGAGTCTGTACTGAATAACTATTATGTAGAGGGCGTTGATAACTTTACAACATATACAGATGTTGTAAACAGTGTAAATGCCCAGACTATAAAAGCTTTGGTTGAGAAGATTCTAAGTGCGGGCAATGAGACAGATGTAATAATGAATCCTGCAGAAAAGTAAACCGGCCAAAGTGTAGTTCTAAAGAGGATTGGAACAACGATATTTTGTCGGGAAGAGAGGATAAGTATATATTTTGCTTATCTCTTTTCCCGACAATTTTTGTCTGTAAATATCATTATTCGGCTGTCTGTATATGCGGATTTAAGCCGTTTACTATCGTTCTCTCTGACGATGAAAATCTTTGATATCAAAACTTGGACGAATTAATTTCAGAGATTTTCATATTCGGTTTCATACTCTTTGTGAACCAAAACTAATATGGAGTGTTTTTTGCAGGTAAATGGGGGCTTTTGTCAAAAATTAGTTTTTAATAATTAATTTTGCAATCTGAGCAGTTTAGTATATAAAAGGTGTTCGCGAGGTTTAAATAAGGCGCATTTTGGAACATCTGCTGTTTTATTATATACGTACTTTTGTGCCGTTTAAAAGGCGTTTATATATGACAATAATTATTATAGGTTATGAGACAATAGAGAATTGTGTTAATTGTTGGAACATTGTTCCTGCTGTTGTCTGCATGCAAGAATGACAATAACAAGACAACAAAGCCCAAAACCGTAAAGACAGAGGAGGTTATATTCTCGGATGAGACCTTGGAGATGCAATATCCCGGAAGGGTGAAATCCTCTATGGATGCAAGTTTGTCTTTTAAAGTGAGCGGTACTTTGCAGAGAATCTTTGTTAAAGATGGACAGAAGGTAAGAAAAGGACAGTTAATAGCAGAATTGGATCCTATTGATTATCAGGTGCAGTTTGATGCTACAGAGGCAGAGTACAGACAGATAAAGGCAGAGGCGGAGAGAATTATTGCATTATATAAAGATGGTGGCACAACCCCAAACAATTACGATAAGGCTGTATATGGGTTAAAGCAGATAACTGCCAAATATCAGCACCATAAAGACCAGCTAGCTTATACAAAACTATACGCTCCGTACGATGGCGTTATAGAGAAACATTATTTTGAGGAGCATGAGATTGTAGGGGCAGGAATGCCTGTGTTGAGTCTTGTAGGTGCAGCTACCCCTGAGGTTGAGATAAGCCTTCCTGCTCAGGATTATGTAAAGAGAGACATGTTCAGGGCATATACCTGTACATTTGACGTCTATCCGGGTAAAATCTATAGGCTTGAGCCAAAGAGCATATCGCCAAAAGCAAATGCTAACCAGCTGTATACAATGACATTCAGATTAGTGGCAGATGGCAATCCTGTTCCATCTGTAGGGATGAACACAATGGTCACAATAGCTGCTGCCCAAAACAACGAAGTTGAAACATACGTAGTTCCAAGTACAGCTGTTGTTAATACAGACGGTATTTCGCGTGTATTTGTGTATGATGCCGGCAGTTCAACAGTAAAAGCTGTGGATGTGAATGTTACATTCCTTAAAAGCGACGGCAATAGCGAAGTCACATCTGCTTCGCTTAAAAGAGGGGATCTTGTTGTCTCTTCCGGCGTACATCATATTAAGGATGGAGAATCTGTAAGACTTATTACAACAACATCTAAAACCAATGTTGGAGGGTTATTATAATGGATATTTCAGGATGGTCATTTAAGAATAAGAATCTAATCTACTTTCTTATTGCTGTCCTTGTTGTTGGCGGTGTTTTCTCTTGCTATAAGATGAGTAAGTTGGAGGACCCGGAGATCAAGGTCAAAAATGCAATGGTAGTTACAACATATCCTGGAGCGTCTGCCCATCAGGTGGAGCTTGAGGTGACGGATGTGTTGGAGAAGAGTATAAGGAATATGGGCAATATCAACAATATTGAGAGCTACTCATATAACGATTTGTCTATTATTCAGGTGGAACTTACCACAACAACAAAAGATGATGATGTAGAACAGTGTTGGGACAAACTAAGACGTAAGGTCTCCGATGCAACCGGCTCACTTCCCGAGGGTGCATATACTCCAATAGTAAAAGATGACTTTGGAGATGTTTACGGAATGTTCTATGTGCTTACAGGTGACGGTCTTACAGATAAGGAGATGTCTGATTATGCAGAGCTTATAAAGAGAGAGGCAACAGAGATAGATGGTGTAGACAGGGTTGAAATATATGGGAAAAGGCCTGAATGCATTAACATCTCCCTTCTACAGGACAGGATGGCGAATTTGGGAGTAAAACCTGCGGAGGTTCTTGCTACCCTTAACGGACAGAACAAAACGACGTACAGCGGTTATTTTGATAACGGCACAAATAGAATACGAGTTGCCATAAGCGACAAATTCCAGACTGTAGATGATATTGGGAATATGCTCATACAGGGGCATGATGACGACCAGCTTAGGGTAAGAGATATAGCGGTGGTTGAAACAAGCTACGAAAGCCCTGTAAGAAACCAGTTGCTTTACGATGGTGAACGTGCATTGGGAATCCTTATTGCTGCATCGTCAAGCTCAGATATAGTAAAGGTTGGAAGAGAGGTTGATAAAACTCTTAAACAGTTGGAAGAGACCAGATTGCCGGCAGGAGTAGAGTATAACAAGGTCTTCTATCAACCGCAGAGAGTTGGCGATTCACTTGGAACATTTATCATAAACCTTATAGAATCTGTTATCATAGTAGTTGTGGTTCTTATGATAACAATGGGATTCCAAAGCGGACTTATCATAGGTATAAGTTTGGTTGTAACTGTATTCGGCTCATTCCTCTTTCTGCAGAGCGCAGGAGGAACAATGCAACGTGTCTCTTTGGCAGCTTTTGTGTTGGCAATGGGTATGTTGGTTGATAATGCCATAGTTATAATAGACGGCATACTTGTAGATCTTAAATCCGGCAAGCCACGCATGCAGGCTCTTACAGATATAGGCAAGCAGACTGCAATGCCGCTTTTGGGAGCTACGCTTATTGCAATCATAGCATTCCTTCCAATCTTTATGTCGCCCGATACTGCAGGCGTTTATACAAGAGACCTGTTTATAGTTTTAGCGGTCTCCTTGTTTCTCAGTTGGGTACTGGCACTTGTACATGTGCCGCTTATGGCGAACAGAATGTTAAAGATAAAGGCCGACGATGTAAAGCCGGGCAATGGCAAGAGGGAGTATAACGGAAAGATCTATGCAGCCCTCAGAGGGTGTCTCAGATTCGGGTTGGCACACAGAATCTCATCTGTTGTGTTTATGGTTATCCTGCTTGCACTATCTGTGTGGGGTTATAAGTTCATGAAACACGGCTTCTTCCCGGATATGGAGTACGATCAGCTCTACATGGAATACAAACTTCCTGAGGGAGCCAATTATACTCAGGTAGAGAAAGACCTTGCAGAGATTGAGGCTTATCTTAAGACCAGAAAGGAGATAACACACGTTACAACATCTACCGGAGGAACTCCTGGCAGATATAATTTAGTGCGAAGCATTGCATATCCGTCTTTGTCTTACGGAGAGCTTATTATAGACTTTACAAGCCCAAAGGCACTTGTTGCAAATTTGGATGAAATACAGGATTATTTGTCGGAGAACTACCCTCAAGCATACGTAAAACTTAAGAGATATAATCTTATGTTTAAGAAGTATCCTATTGAGGCTCAGTTTACAGGCCCGGATCCGGAGGTGCTTCACAACCTTGCGGCTCAGGCAACAAAAATTATGGAGGAGTCTCCGTATGTTTACCTCATAACAACAGACTGGGAGCCAAAAGTGCCGTATCTGTCTGTTGAGTATGACCAGCCTGCAGCCAGAGCTTTGGGCCTTAGCAGAAATGATGTGAGCATATCGTTGCTCTCTGCAAACGGAGGTATTCCAATAGGTTCTTTCTACGACGGCATACACAACAAGAAGATCTATGTAAAGTGTCTTAACGAGAAGGGTGAGCCCATAGACAATATGGGAAACACGCAGGTTTTCTCTACCCTCCCAAGGGTTAACGGGTTGCTCTCTCAAGAGACAATGGTAAAGTTCAAGTCCGGCTCGCTAAAGAAGGATGATATTATTGAGCAGCTTATGGGAAGTACACCTCTTAAACAGGTTGCCAAAGGGGTAGATATAAAGTGGGAAGATCCTGTTGTTCCGCGTTATAACGGTCAGAGAAGTCAAAGAGTGCAGTGCTCGCCGGTTTCCGGGGTGGAGACAGAAAAGGCAAGAGCAGCTGTAGCGGAACAGATAGAGGCAATAGAGCTGCCGGAGGGATACTCTCTTAGCTGGCAGGGTGAGAAGAGCGCAAGCGACCAATCTATGAAGTATCTGTTCAAGAGTTTTCCGTTTGCCATAATACTTATGATAGCAATACTTATAATGCTCTTTAAAGATTACAGAAAGCCAATAATCATATTCTGCTGTATACCGTTTGTGATTGTTGGTGTAGTTGCTGTAATGCTGCTTACAGGGCAGGTATTTAACTTTGTAGCTATTGTAGGAACGCTTGGACTTATTGGAATGGTGCTTAAGAATGGTATTGTGCTTATGGATGAGATTACACTGCAGCTTAATAATGGAGTTGAGCCTATAACCGCACTTATAGACAGTGCTCAAAGCCGTTTGCGTGCAGTAAGTATGGCCGCATTGACAACAATCCTTGGAATGATTCCGTTGCTCTCAGACTCAATGTTCGGGTCGTTGGCTGCAAGTATCATGGGCGGACTAACCTTTGGAACACTCATAACACTTATCTTTATTCCAATACTGTATGCGTTGTTCTTTAACATTAAAAACGATAGAAAAGATGAATAGTATAAAATCATATATGGCTTTATGTGCGGCCTCACTGCTTTTTGCACCATCGGTGCTGTTTGCCTCTGTGGGGCAGGAGAGTGTTGGCAATATTCTTACTTTGGAGCAATGTCGTAGTTTAGCTCTGCAGAATAATAAGGATTTGGCATCTGCTTCCCGACAAAAAGCTGCTGCGGAATATACATACAAAAGCTACAGGGCCAATTTCTATCCCAATATATATGCTCAAGGCATGGCCGGTTACAGCAATGCAGACGGTACCCTTGCAATTGCCGGAGGTAACCTGCCTGTTTTAACCCCTAATCCTGCAACAGGAACACTTGTGCCAAACGGGAGCTATGCATATTTTCCCGGATTAGACCTAAAATACAAGACAGAAATGTTCTATATTGCAGGTGTAAGTTTGGAACAACCTGTATATATGGGAGGTAAGGTAAGGTCTGCCTATAAGTTGGCTAAGATTGGAAGGGATGTTGCGGGAATGAACGAATCTCTTACTGCAACAGAGGTAATCGTTAAGACAGAGGAAGCGTATGTACTATTGGTAAAGGCTCAGCAGATGAAAGAGGTAGCGATAAAGTATAATGCTGTTCTTAAGGAACTTATGGAGAATGTGGAGAGCGCATGCAAACATGGTCTCAAGCCTCATAATGATCTCCTTAAAGTACAGGTCAAACTCAATGAGAGTGAACTTGCAATAAGAAAAGCAGAGAATGCCATGCGTCTTGCCATGATGAATCTTTGTCATTATATTGGCAAACCTCTTACAAGCAAGATTACCGTATCTGACAAACTCCCTAATGTAACAGGAGAGGTTACTGTTACAGATATTACGGAGCGTTTGGAATATAGTATGCTTAATAAACAGGTTGAGGCAGCAGACCAGCAGGTGAAACTTGCAAGAAGCGAGATGTTACCGCAACTTGGTATTAAGGGGATGTATAACTATATGAATGCTCTAAAGATTAATGATTCAAAGCTTTTTGACGGCTTTACAGGTGCGGCAATGGTAAGCCTAAAGGTCCCTATCTTCCACTTTAGGGCGCAGCACAATAAAGTAAAAGCAGCCAAAGAGCAGTTGGCTTTGGCCGAGGCTGAAAAGGACAGTAAGGATGAACTTATGTTGTTGGAGCTTACAAAAGCAATAAATGAATTGACCGAGGCGCAGTTAGAGCGCGAAATAGCGGATCGTTCACTTGCTCAAGCAGAGGAAAATATGAAACTAAGCAAGAGCGGTTACAGCAACGGGCTTGAGACGCTGTCTGACTATCTGGAGGCGCAGGCACTATGGCAAAGTGCATACGCAACAAAGGTGGATGCATATTTTCAGCTCTACCTAAAGAACCTTTCATATATGAAGGCTGCCGGACTGCTTAACAGATAGCTGTGCACACATAGATTTGCAAGCGTAAAATCTGTTTATGTAATTTTTAATTCCTATAGTGTAAAATAATAGGTCGATCAAATTTTTGGTCGGCCTATTTTCTCTATTTTCTCTACTTTCTCTACTCTCTCTACTCTCTCTACTCTTCAAATCGCCAACGCCAAAGCCAACGCTTCTCTCTATACACTATAAACTTTCATATATTAAGAAACAGTATTTCTCTCCATGTCAATCAACTGCTATTGCCTTCAATCAGCTTGCAACGGCTAAGTCGTCCCTTTTAGTATGCTTTGCATCCTAACGGTCCTTCAACAGACGCCGTTTCCAATAAGCTGCTTTCGGCAACCGCTCTTCCGCTGATTGACAAGTCGTTCATTACTGTTTTTTAATAATATGTTATTCATTTGTTATTTTGAGCAAAAGCATCATTTGGTACTATAAACTCAATTAACACTAAAGCCAAAGCCAACGCTAACGCCAACTATAAACTTTTATAGTGAATATATAAATTGTGGCAAACAATTTGTTTTTCATTTTGTTGCATAGGATAGAAAGTTGAATAGTGTAATTAAAGTATTGAATACAAAAGAGATGATTACTATACCCTCAAAGAAAGTTGTTAAATTCAGGACCCAAATTTTAGATTAGATCTGCTATTGAGTGTTACTTGTTAATTTTGAGAGGAGGAGGGTGCCAAATTTTTTGGCATCATCTTGTGTTTTATTTTTTAGTAGTATTTATAACTACTGTGTTATAAATGTAATTATTTAATATTTCTTTTTTTTATATGCTCTATAATTATCCGAATGATATTTTATAATCTAAACAGTACTTTATGCTGTTAACATAATGAATATGTAATTATTTGATTCATATAAATATGCTAATGGAATAATTAAAATTCGTTTCAATTTATCCATGTTCTAATTAATACAAACGTTATGCGAAAAAACAG
>SAMEA104315437__coassemble_870_pt1 | contig 12272 bp, 12 predicted proteins | sample SAMEA104315437__metabat2_low_PE_020 | metagenome-assembled genome bin SAMEA104315437 (sample SAMEA104315437) | gut metagenome | biome: Monkey gut; feature: monkey-associated habitat; material: faeces | place: China | collected 2013
GATGAGCCATTATATTGCAGGGCTGAACGATATTGTGGACGAGCTGCGCTATCAAGCTGTGCTTGTGTTCATCGTCGTTGTGTGTTGCTATTGCTTCGTCATGGCAAATATGGTGAAGTACAATGTCATGAAGAAAAATGTGGCGGTGCTTGAAAACGCGGTGGAGAAACTTGAACTGGAACGTGCTGTTGCAATTTCGCAAGCCGTGGATGAAGCTCAGCAGCACAAAGTACAAGAAGCACTAGACTGGTTTGCAGCGAAAATAAGCGTGTTAAGCAAAGAAGAACAGGAGTGAAGCAATCAATTTTTTAACTTTTTATAAAAAAAATTTGCGATTTAGTATAGAATAACTATCTTTGCAATCCCAAAACGGAGAGAAAGCCGTTAAGACAAGGGATTGGTGCGGTAGTTCAGCCTGGTTAGAATACCTGCCTGTCACGCAGGGGGTCGCGGGTTCGAGTCCCGTCCGCACCGCTTAAGGATGCCTTACAGATACCTGTGAGGCATCCTTTTGTTTCAGCTTTTCGTCATTTGGTACTAAAAAGGCACTAAATATCGGGGCTAAAGAAGGTCCGGAAACTGTTGCTGCGCCGAACCTAAACACTTTGTCCTATAAAAATTTAATCAACAACGGACACGGCCGAGAAACTGCAGAAAAGCGCTCTCCTGACGGTCGCATCCTCGAATGGTAATACAACCAAAGAAGCTATCATCCAACCGCACGTCGAGGGAATCTTCAGAGCTCGTTCAGCGGTATGGTGTGGCGCGTTCCGGCCGGGTTCCGGCATCGTTCCCACATCACAGCAATACCCCCTGTACCCCATAAGGGCTGCAGGGGCTTATTCTGTTCGATAAACAGGTAATTTATAGGTTCTCCTTTAAATATAATCCAGACTTGTTTAAGTCAATAATGACGGTAAAATGCTGCCATATTTCATTTCCTACGACAGCTATATACTCATCGCTTGCCATCGCTCCTGAATGGTCTGTGCTATATCGGGCTTTGCCTTGAAAGAGCAGGATATCACCCGTCGTAATTTTATTGATATCAAACTCATAACCGCCTGATTCTCCGCCCACACCTCCATGCTCATAGTGAAAATGGACTTTGTCCTGAAGCTTGTCCAATCCATATTTGGCAGCAGCCTTGCTGGTGAAATTGAGGCTCTGACCTGAGCCGATATCCAGCAGCGCTTTGCCGGAAATAACCTTACCCGAAGAAACTGTAACTTCTATGGGAATCAAGATGCGCCCTGTATGATTTTTGTCAATATCTATTGGAATGCGTGTAAAGCCTTTTATCTGGTCTGTCGTAAACTTATCCGACAGTATTAATTTACTATTTTTGTAATCGATGGTAATCACTTTCCCTTTCAGGTCTTTAAGACCGAAGATTCCATCTGCCTTGTCACCAAGTATGGCTCGCAAATCAATAACCGGAACCATTTGAGGCGTGTATTCCTTTCCTTTCATCGAAATAATGACTCCGGAGAATATAAGCGTTGTTTTCTTGGCTTCATTTCCTGCTCCTCGCACCATAGCATTTCCCATCTGTGCATACTTGATTCCACTTTCAGAAAGCCATGTGCTGTCCAGATATACATCAGCGGAACCAGTATCGAAAACCAACCGTGCAGGCTTTCCGTTCACCTCCGCATTCAGATAAATGTGATTGGAAATGAACTCAAAGTTGTGTTCTTGAGCGTGGAGAAGAGCACTCAGAAGCAGAATAAAGAAAGTCGAAAACAAGTGTTTCATATCAGTTAATGCGTGTTAATCCCAATTTAGCGAAGCAAAGTTACTGAAAATACGGCACACAAACAACACACTTTCAGAAAGGTTTAGGTTTGGCCACATAGTCCGCACCGGGAGTTTGACACATTGTCGGGAATAAAAATAATGTAAATAATTGTGCTAAAATATTTTGTATTGTCAAATTTTGTTTGTATCTTTGTAGCTATATTTGGTTATATAGCATGAAACTTACAGTAAGCAGGTCAAAAAACGCAACATTATATTATGTTCAAAAATCATATCGGACAGATTCCGGTAAGAGTTCAACACGTACAGTAGAAAGATTAGGTACTCTTGAAGAGGTAAAAGCCCGTTTTGGAGAGGAGAATACAATAGAGGCGATGAAGGAGTACGTCAAGGCACTAACAAAGGCAGATAAAGAACAGAATAGGGATGTTGTTATAAAGTTGTCACAGAACAAGTTAATCAAGAAGGGAGAGCAGAGGAGCTATAATGCTGGCTATCTGTTTCTGCAGAAGGGGTATTATGAGTTGGGTCTGGATAAGATCTGCAAGAAGATAGAAAAGAGATACAAGAACGAATATGACCTTAATTCCATCTTGTCGATGTTGCTTTATACAAGGATTCTGTATCCTGGATCAAAATTGTCATCATTGGAAGATGCAAAGAAGTTTATAGAGCAACCTACTGCAGATATACATCAGGTCTACAGAGCATTGTCGCTACTGTCAAAGGAGAGCGATAATATACAGGCTGCAGTTTATAAGAACAGTCTGAAGTTAGGCAAGCGCAACGACAAAGTACTCTACTACGACTGTACCAACTACTACTTTGAGACGGAGGAGGAGAGCGGGCTGAGGCAGTACGGCTATTCCAAGGAGCATAGGCCCAACCCCATAGTTCAGATGGGACTGTTTACAGACATGGACGGTTTTCCGTTGGCCTTCTGCATCAATCCTGGCAATACGGCAGAAACGGTGACCCTCAAGCCGTTGGAGGAGAAACTGAAAAAGAACTTCAATCTCTCTAAGGTAGTGGTATGTACAGACGGAGGGCTTTCATCCTACGAGAACCGCAAGAATGACAGCGTTGGGGGAAGGTCATTCATAACTGTACAGTCTCTTAAGAAGTTGGAAAAGCATCTGCAGGATTGGGCTTTGGAGAGGGACGGATGGAGAATAGTCAACTTTAAGGATGGTGACAAACCGCAACTGTCTGAGCAGGTTTACAATATAGTGGAGTTGGATCCTAAGGAGTACGCGGACAGCCTGTTCTGCCGCGAGAGGTGGGTAAAGGTAAAGATGGGAAATGGAGAAGAGTTGGAACAGAGGTTGATAGTCACCTTCTCATTCAAATACAGAGAATACCTCAGGTATATAAGAGAGAGACAAATAGAGAGGGCGGAAAAGATTATCGAGCGCGGAGCGGCAGGTAAAACGGGGAAAAGTCAGAATGATCCCAAGCGCTTTATCAAAGGGGAAAGTTGTACGGCAGACGGTGAGATGGCCGCGCACACAAGTTATTCGCTTAACCAAGAGATGATAGACCAGGAGGCACGTTTCGACGGCTTTTACGGTATATGCACAGACTTGGAGGACGATGCACGTGACATCATCAAGACCAACGGCGGCCGCTGGATAATTGAAGACTGTTTCAGAATCACCAAGACAGACTTTCAGGCAAGACCTGTCTTTCTTCAGAGAGACGACAGGATAAAGGCACATTTCCTTACCTGCTTCCTGTCTTTGCTTATATACAAGTATTTAGCTAAGAAGGTAAATGTAGGAAGGTCTCATTTTACTCCCGACGAAATACTCTCTACTCTTCAGCAGATGAATATGATGAGCGTTTCAGGTGAAGGATACGTTCCTGCCTATACGAGAAGTGACCTTACCAACAACCTCCATGGTTCTGCTGGCTTTAGAACTGATACTCAAATTGTTGCCAAACAGAAAATGAAAAGCATCATAAATCTTTCAAAAAAAAGTAAAAATTCTTAAAATGCCTGTGGTATAGCTACAAAGTTGCGAATTACAAAACTTTAAAAATCGCTCCTAAAGTGGTATGTATCAGCAGCTTCTGTATTTCAATTACCTCCTAAAGTGTCAAAGATGGGGGCAATCTGCTTCTCAACAGCCTTCTCCCCTCCACCCTGCATGGCCTTCTGCTTCCTCTCCTGCAACTCAGAAATTTTCTTGTCTAACTGATTCATATCATTTTATATTTAATTTGTAAGGCACAAAAATAGCATAATTCTTTTACTAACAAAGGATAATTTTACTATATTACCTCTTATCACTTATATATTTTACAAAAACAATTAAAGAATTAAATTAGTTTTTTCAAAAATGGCTACATTTGTGAGATTAACAATAAAAAACTGTTTTTAATTTTATAATTAACGTTATCTGTTAGCAACATAAAAAAATAAGTTGTCTCAGATTAAAAGAATCTTTTCTAAAATAGATCTATCCTCGAAAAGATTCCTTTAGATGACGCAGGTTATTTTTTGGAGGTTACTTAGCATTATTGGTTTTTGTAAAAATTAATCAAAAGAATAATTTATATGGCAATAACTTTTAAAGACAGGCACATAGGGCCAAGAGACAAAGACATTAAAGAGATGCTTGGCATTCTTGGACTTGGCAGCTTGGATGAACTGGCACAGAAGACAGTTCCTCAGAATGTACTACTAAAGGAGGATATAAAACTCTCTGCTCCAATGAGCGAGAACGCCTACCTTGCACATCTTAAAGAGATGGTTTCAAAGAACAAGAATTTCCGTTCACTTATAGGAATGGGATTCTACGGTACAGGTACCCTCCCTGTAATAGTTAGAAACATCTTTGAGAACCCCGTATGGTATACATCATACACGCCTTACCAGGCAGAGATTTCGCAAGGACGTTTGGAGGCGCTTTTGGTTTTCCAGACTGTAATAAGCGAACTTACCGGATTTCCACTCTCAAACTGCTCAATGTTGGATGATGCCCAGGCAGCAGCAGAGGCTATGAGGATGATGTACGAGCTTCGCAGCCGCGCAATGGTCAAAGAGGGCAGAAACGTAATATTCGTAGACAACAACATATTCCCTCAAGTACTCTCCGTACTTAAGACAAGAGCCAAAGGTCTTGGAATAGAGATAGAGACAGGGGATTACGCAACATACGAGTTCGGCTCTAAATGTTACGGAGCAATGGTACAATACCCTGCCGCAAACGGAGAGGTAAGAGACTACACCCAATTTTGCGAAAAGGCACATGCAGCCGGATGCCTTGTAACAGCATATTGTGACCTACTCTCCCTTGCACTCCTTAAAGAGCCTGCAGCATGGGGAGCAGACGTTGCAGTAGGTTCTGCCCAGAGATTTGGTCTTCCAATGGGATTCGGCGGCCCTACAGCAGGTTACATGGCAACAAAAGACACCTACAAGAGAAATATTCCCGGGCGTATCATAGGAATATCTGTAGACAGATTAGGAAAAGAGGGGCTTAGACTTGCACTCCAGACCCGCGAACAGCACATTAAGAGAGAGAAAGCAACCTCAAACGTATGTACCGCAACAGCCCTTATGGCATCAATGAGCGGAATGTATGCAGTTTATCACGGCCCGCAAGGAATAAAGGATATAGCAGAAAGAACATCAATGTTTGCTCATTCAATTGCCAATTTCCTTAGAAATGCCGGGTACGTTCTTAGCACAGACAAATTCTTTGACACCATAGAGATCTGCGGACAGCTGAAAGAGGGAGAGCAGCAACCTTTGGATATTGCCAAGATTCAGGCAAAAGCAGAGGCCGCAGGAATCAATTTCTATTATCTTCCAAACAAAGTACGCATAAGTTTAGACGAACTTACAGATTGCAACGAAGCTGCCAAAGTACTTGCAGTATTTGAAACAGCCCCTTCGTGCGGATGCAACTGCAACGAGGCTGCAGAAGAGAACTTTATGAAGAGGGAGAGTGCATATCTGCAGCAGAAGGTATTCAACAGCTACCATTCTGAGACAGAGATGATGAGATACCTTAAGAAATTGGAGAGAAAGGATATATCACTTACCCACTCAATGATTCCGCTTGGTTCATGCACAATGAAGCTCAATGCCGCAGTTGAGATGTTACCTCTAAGCTGGAGCGAACTTACCAACGTTCACCCTCTTGCCCCTGCAAATCAGGTAGAGGGATATACCCAACTGTTAGATGAACTTTCAAAAGACCTTTGCACCATTACAGGATTTGATGCATGCTGTCTGCAGCCTAACTCGGGAGCAGCCGGAGAGTACGCCAGCCTGCTTACAATAAGAAGATGGCATGAGGCAAACGGAGGCAAAGAGAGAAACATAATGCTTATCCCTACATCTGCACACGGGACCAACCCTGCATCTGCAGCAATGGCCGGATTCGAGATTGTGCTTGTAGGATGTGACGACCACGGAAACGTTATAGTAGACGAGCTTAAAGAGAAGGCTGAGGCAAACAAGGATCATCTTGCAGGACTGATGATTACATACCCTTCTACCCACGGTATCTTTGAGGCCGAGATTAAGGAGATTGTAGACACAATACATAAATTCGGCGGAAAGGTATTTATGGATGGTGCCAACATGAACGGACAGATTGGACTTACCAATCCGGGCTTCATTGGAGCAGATATCTGCCACCTTAACCTCCATAAATCATTTGCAATGCCTCACGGTGGCGGTGGCCCGGGAGCAGGTCCTATCTGCTGTACAGCTGCCCTTGCACCATATATGCCGGGCAACCCAATGAACCCGGGAGAGGGTGCAGTGAGTGCAGGCCTGCACGGTAATGCAATGCTTGCCCCTATAACCCATGCATACATCAAACTGCTTGGAGCAGAGGGATTAAAGAAATCTACACAGGTAGCTATCCTCAACGCCAACTATATGGCACATCAGTTTGCCCCTGAGTTCTCTATCCTTTACAGAGGTGAAAAAGGGTTCGTAGGACACGAGTGTATTGTAGACTGCCGCAACTTCAAGAGCGAGTTTGGCGTAGATGCAACAGATCTTGCAAAACGTCTTATGGACTACGGTTTCCATGCTCCAACACTTTCATTCCCTGTTCATGAGACCCTTATGATAGAGCCAACAGAGTCTGAGAGCAAAGAGGAGTTAGACAGGTTTGTTGAGACCATGAAGCAGATTAAAAAGGAGTGCGATATGATTAAATCCGGCGAATACGATGCCAATGACAATCCTATCAAGAACTCCCCTCACCCTGCAGATGAGGTTTGTGCAGACGAGTGGAACCATAAATACAGCAGAAGTGTTGCCGCATTCCCGCTTGAGTGGTTGCACGAGAACAAATTCTGGCCTGCGACAAGCAGAATAGACAATGGTTATGGCGACCGTAACCTTGTAGCAAAATGTAAATAATGAGGTTGGCAAAAAAATTGATTTAAGTTTTAGCTAATTATCAAATTAACAGAGGACGGCCTTTTAAAAAATGGCCGTCCTCTTATATTCATAATGTATAATAGAATTTAGCTTGACACTCTTTAGTTTACACTACCTTTACAAAGGGTTTTGAGTTATAGTACAAGCATCCTCATATTTATGATTATTAAGAATTACCTTCAGTTTTCTTTTTACCCCCGATTCATTCTTAGAAACAACAACCTTTGCTTTTCTAACCGAATCTGCTTTAACGATAACTTCAAACCAGCTTCCTGTAGTTATCATTGCATTTTCTATCTCTTGATATGACGTCCTTTCACCACATTCAATCTCCATTGAAAAAATAGATGTATTTGCTGTAATAACAACCTCTTGTTCGTTACCGTCTAAAGTTATTTTATGCCTGTCAACTTTGATTCTATCAAAACATGAGGTCAATGATACTAATAAAACAATTACAATTATAAATTTTTTCATAAATAAGTTCATTCATTAAATTGTATAACAAAATATATTTAGTGTATAGCCTTTTGTGTTATTAAACACGATGCATATTTTTCCTCATAAGTTGCCCGCACCTCTAACCATCTGGTTTCTCCTGTATTATTCTCACTTAGTTTGATTGTTATGTTATGATCACCTTCTCCAATTGGGACCTCAACCCTAAACCACTCACCTTCACAATACATAATTTTGTTATCATTATCAAAAATCATCTCGTATTTTATAATGTTATAACCCTCGTCATCTAAATGTCTTGGTTTATCTATAAATATCCTTTGCACTGAATGATTTGCCCTTATTGTAAAAGTCTGCGCATTACCATCTAAATCTACAGCATAATGAGACAACTTCATCAAATATAAAGTACAAGATGACAACAATCCTATTAAAACTAAGAATATAATAAAAGTATACTTCTTCATATTAATTTGCTGGTGTATTATAAGTAATTAATCTAAAATGCCACGAATATGTGTAGTTATTGTTTCTTCTCATTATACTGTCGTTTTTTAAGTGTTCCTATTATTTTTAGATAGCTTTTACCATAGATGGATAATTTCCAAAAACAGGCATTGTTTTTTTTGCAAAGATAAACAAATATTCCAGTTCTACAACAAATTTTAAACCATTTTATTCATTTTTATTAAACATCAAATAATTTTTCCTTAAATTAACAACAATTGTAAAGTTAACAGTTATTCTATAACTATAATTTTTGACCCAGAATTATGAATTATCCCTAACTTTGACTTTTGAAAAAATCTTGGCTCCGCTGCAAGCAGAAAAGGCTAATACAGTAGTTGCCGTTAAATCACTTCATCATGGATATTGGAGATAAAATAAAGTTTTTAGACGACATAGGCGGCGGAACCGTAAAAGGCTTTGCACGCGAAGGTTATGCCATAATAGTGGACAAGGATGGCTTTGAGATCCCATATCCGATAAAGCAATGTGTTGTGATTGAAAAGTATGAGGCTCAGCCCAAAATTTCTCAAGAGGAGAAGCTCCGCCAGACGCAACAGCGTAGAGAGACAGAGGCAAAAGAGGCTGAACTAAAAAGGAAACAGCAGGAGAAAGAGGAGAAGAGAAGGTTTGAGCAGGAGCTAAGACAGGCATTAAAGGATAAGTATTCCACAGATGTATTGTCGGGAAGCGGAAAACGGCAGAAAATAAAGATAAAAGCAATGCAGCATGAGGAGGATTCTCTTGTCCGCGAAACGGCTTTTGGGGTATTGGAGGTGGACCTGCATGCCAACCAGCTGCTACTCACCACCAAAGGGATGGACAACACAGATATCCTTTTGTACCAATTGTCTAAATTCAACGAGGTTATGCGGCAATACCACCGCAAGAAAGGTACTCAGTTAGTATTCATTCATGGGAAGGGTGAGGGGGTGCTGAGAAATGCGCTGTTGCACGAGCTTAGGACCAAATACCCGCAATGCTATTGGCAGGATGCTCCGTTTCATAAGTATGGGTTTGGAGCCACCAAAGTAACAATAAGGTAAGAAATTGTATAAAAGGCAATTTCTTCGTTATACCTTTTAATCTATACGTTGCATTTCACGACGGAGATCCTTCTCCTTAATAGACTGCCTCTTGTCATACTCACGCTTACCCTTTGCAAGAGAGATGTTTACCTTGGCATAACCATTATCGGCAATAAAAAGGCGGGTAGCCACAATAGTAAGGCCTTTATCCTTTATAGCACGTTCCAACTTCCTGAGCTCTCGCTTGTTAAGAAGGAGCTTGCGGTCTCTGTACGGGTCGTGCTTATTAAACGAACCCCACCAGTAGTCTGCAATATGCATCCCTTTTATATACAATTCACCCCTGTTGAAATAGCAATAGGAATCTACTAACGATGCCTTGCCTGCACGGATAGATTTAATCTCTGTTCCGCACAGTACAATACCTGCAGTATAATTCTCTAAAAAGGTATATTCAAAACCTGCTCTCTTGTTCCTTATCTCAACTCTCGCTTTCTTTTCCTTAGACATATCTCCTCCTTTACAAGCATCTCTTAGATTATGCAAACTTACATAAAATCTATCGATTTTTCGCCCGTTGATGTGTATTTCTTCAAATGCTAACAAAATGGCGTATCTGAATTTTGATACACCCTCTTATACTTATGAGAACAATGAAGAGATTTTAGTTTCAGTTTGATTTGGAAGTACTAATGAAACTGGCTTATTGTTGTAAAAATGAAAATCAATAGCTTCTTTAAGCCCTTTGTGTATCCCTAATTCTTGAAATAAACTATTTCTATATTCTTGTATTTCGACACCCTTTTTGGTACTTTTAAAAATCTCAATTTTTCCATTTATTGCTTGTTTTACCTTATTTTCAATCCAAGGTTTTATAATGAAATCATATAAATCATGACCTCGCATCAATACATAGAATTGATCGTCTGCAGGTCAGTTGTCTGTACATAAGCAATACAACGGTAATTGATCTTTGGAGACTGCGTGTCTCCCTTTTTTGTATCGCCTTTTGAAGCTGCCACAATACTTGTGGGCTAGCCAACCAGTATTGCACTTCTATCTTGATTCTTTACTGTAAAACCACTTTGGCATTCTGTCATTTCCAGTCATACCGTAAGCGAAAAAATTATGGTTCAATAACGCAAATACAAAAGAAGTGAAACATTTCTCTAGAATTGCCCCGCTCCTTAATGTCTACAAAGGATTTTGAATTATAGTACAATAAGCATCATATTTGCTATCCGAAAAACTTACTCTAATTTTTCTTTTATCTCCAGAATCATTTTTGGGAACAACAACCTTTGCTTTTCTTCTTGATGCATTTTCATCAACTGTAATTTCAAACCAACTTCCTTTAGCTGTCGTTGTGTAAATAGTATTAATATTATCATACAGCACCCTTTCATCACAATCAACATATATACTAAAAATCCCTGTATTAGCTTTAATTACCACCTCTTGTGCATCACCATCTAAAGTTATCTTATGCCTGTCTATTTTAATTCTATCATAGCATGAATTTAAAGACATTAATAAAATAGTTATAATTATCAGTTTTTTCATAAACACAATATAGTTTATCATATAACTTTAAATATCTAATTTGCAGGGACATTATAAGTAATTAACCTAAAATGCCACGAATATGTAAAATTATTCTTCTTCACCTCTTTGTCCCACTTATCTTGATAATCGTATTCTTCACCTTTTGCAGGATTAAGGCAGTTTGTAGAAAAATATCCATTACAATTTCCACCCCATCCAAAATTAAAATGGAATAAATAATTGGTATTGTCTTCTGATGAAAACTTTGCCCCATCTATAACCCAAGAATGTCCTTTTGTAAAATTACATGGTATTGCAGATATAAATACTGGTTTACCCCAAGCCAACATACCACTTGTTTTTCTAATCATACTATTTGTAAATTTAGATGAACTGTATTTTGTTACATTTGTATAACCGTATTTAGCCATACGTTTCTTTATCTGCTCCGGCGTGATAAGTGTAAACCACGGCGTTACAACCTTGCGCACTTTTGAATATATATCATACATCAACAAAGCAACATCCTCTTTTCCCTTATCTGTTAAGTTATTTACGAAAGTCCCCGATTTCATTCTATTCCAATCAAGAATGTCTCCCTTAACAATCAAATTCTGTGGATATTCATTTGCCGCCATTATCATCGCAAGAGCTGTTGTGGAGCACCCTGTGCTAGCATTTCGTTTTGGGCCTATCCATAATAATCTATATTTACAGTACTTTTTATACGGAGCGCCCTGTCCCCACGCAGTGTTTAAAATAGGCGAAACAGTGGCCAACGGGTAATTATTCTCTCCTGTTTCTCCTGTTCCAATGGGATTATCCCTAAATCGTTTAATTTGTCGGTAGCGCTCTTATTTTGGATCATTGATTCTTTGCTACAAGAAACAATAACGAGCAATCCCAACAACAAAGGCAATAAAAATTTGTTTCTTCTCATTTTACTGTCGTTTTTTAAGTGTCCCTATTATTTCTAGATAGCTTTTACCATAGATGGATAATTTCCAAAAACAGGCATTGCCTTTTGCAAAGATAAACAAATATTCCAGTTCTACAACAAATTTTAAATCATTTTGCATTTTTTTCCTCAAAATTCAAACTATACTCTTAAAGATGTCTACAATAGTAAAAATCGACAAATACTCCGTAATCAGAATCATTGGCGCAAAATATTATTTTATCATAAAGCAACCAGTAGTCCTCTTTGGTGTTTCGGATTCCTCTATTAAAGCAATTATTCCTAACTTTGGCCTTTGCAAAGACGCCCATACCCAAAAGCGATGCTTAAAGAGTATTTAAATAGCAACTATAGTGCAATCACAATCCTTGGTCCCACTGCAAGCGGAAAGACCAAAGCCGCTGTTGCATTAGCACATAGAATAGAGAAACTTGCAGGCAAAAAGGCAGAGATTCTATCTGCCGATTCAAGGCAGGTTTACATTGGAATGGACATTGGCACCGGCAAAGATATGGATGAGTACGGCAATGTTCCCGTTCACCTCATAGACATTGTTCCTGCCGGTGAAAAATACAATATCTTCCGCTACCAGAGAGACTTT
>SAMEA104315437__coassemble_903_pt1 | contig 11962 bp, 8 predicted proteins | sample SAMEA104315437__metabat2_low_PE_020 | metagenome-assembled genome bin SAMEA104315437 (sample SAMEA104315437) | gut metagenome | biome: Monkey gut; feature: monkey-associated habitat; material: faeces | place: China | collected 2013
TCCGGACCTCATATCTGTGAAAAGGAAGATCTTTAGATACAATCTCCTGCATACGTGTTCTAATTCTGTCTATATCCTCTACAGATACTGCTGTTTTATCTGGTTTGGTAAGTGAACAGAAATATCCTTTTGATATTGGTCTGCGCATAACTATCCTGCACCCGGGAAAGATGTCCCTTGCAGATTTGCTTAAAAGAAAGCATAGTGAGCGCGAGTACACACGCCTGCCACTGTAGGATGTATAATCTAAAAATTCTACATCTCTATTTTTGTAAGCTCTGTATTTTAAACCTTCCGAAACATTGTTGACCTTTGCGGAGAGAATCTGATACTGTTTTTGGAAATCAAATTCATCTACCATATCCAAAAGCGGAGTCCCCTCTTCAAAGTATTTAAACGTTCCTGTGTTCTTGCAAAAGATTTTTACCATAATTTAAGTGTATGTTCCGCGCAAATTTACTACAAGTCGTTTATATTTTGAATATAAATTCATATATTTGTAACACAAGGCTGAGTTTGGATGAATTTCAATAATAAACCACTATAAATACACAATTGCCTATGAAAAGATTATATGCGTCTATATGTAGCACAACACTGTTTGCGCTTCTTTTTTTAATGTATGGCTGCAACAAGTTCGACAGTGAAGGGACTATTGAAGGGGAATATATAGAGGATAGTTCAATAGAACAGGAGAGCAAAATCAATTATCCTGTCTATATTTCGCAGAATATTGAAAGCGAAGTTGCTTCTGCTATAGCAAAGCGCACTAAAAACAGGGTAAATTCCACAGATTTCGCAAAAGTTGCATTTATCAATGATAACGAGCTTACAAAGGAGCTGGCAGAGAATTTTTGTGACTCTAATAAGGTTTTGGTACTTCTAAATCCGTCTGACGAGCATATCAGACAGTTCGCATCTGAAAACACAAAAAGCGGTGAAATACTTTTTGCCGCGTATAATGCAGACGGTGAGCATTGTATTGTGCCCATGCCGGTAGGGAACATTACATATTCCGAATCGATGAACGGGTTGGTTAGCTGGATTAATGATGTTATCCATAACGATCTGCTTGGGGTAGACCCTCAATCCATATTTGAAAAATGTTTTGTAACTCACAGCTACAATTATGAGCTTAAGGATAAAGAGATTACTCATGTTCTCTTCTCAAAAGTGGATAAATTGTCGGGAAGCGGAGTGGTAGAATTAGGGCTTATCATCTACCCTCTTCACGGCTTTGGAGGAAACGGAACCAACGGAATGGACTACTACATTGTTGAGTCTACCGTATCTGTTGTCTCCGACAAGATGTACAGCGGTAACTTTGAAAAAAAGCATGGTGGCGTTCGTGCAAGAATATGTGGCTTCTACTGGAAAAAATTACATTCTGATATCAGTATAGTAGATGCAAGCGGATCCTCTGTTGGACAGTTTATACAGACTCCGTCTCCGGAAACGATAGTTGGTTCAACTACCTATAATTCAGACTGGAGTTTTTCGTTCGGCGGTGCAATTACAGGTGGAACAGATCCCTCTGCAACATTAAGCGGTGGCGTATCCCACTCATCATCAACATCTCGGACAGTGAATGACTGCGACATTATAAGCAATCATACCGGTTCTACGGTTTCGTACGATTATATTGTAAATAATTTACCATCATACAACTTAGGTATCAAAATAAACCCGCCTCAGGCTATTTCTGTTAAGACAGCTACCTTCTACAGCACATGGATATGGGCCGTTCCAACGGCAGACAACGACAATAGCAAGAGCTACTACGCAAAACTGCGACTATCCAATTTTGTATATGGCGCTTCGTACATGTATTCATCAATGGCGGATTATCACGATTTGGAGTTTGCAATTCCGGATTATGAGGTGAAATTACCTGTTGGAAAGCCAAGCAGGTATTCTACAGGTAATTTTATGTTAATAAATACAGAGAATAATTCGCACATATCCAATATACGTCTTAAGAGTGTAACACACCCGGAATATCCGGAGATTCTTATAAAGGATCAATTCGCATTCGGAGGTTCTTTTACCAAATATGTTCCAACGGGCGAGTATACGCTTGAGTGTGATATTATGAAGAGTGGTGAGAGCAAATTTACAACTTACAAGTATGCCAAAAACTTTAAGGTACTCGCCGGAGGTACCGTAAAATTGGCTTCGGGATACGGTTTTGAGAAAAAATAATTGGAGACAACTGTTATGAGAAGATACATACATATACTTATGATTTCTATTGCTTTGGCTGCTGTTACTTTAATCGTTTCATGCAATAAAAACAGCGGAGTAGAGAGCAATAATGAATTGGAGATAATTGAAACAAAACCCTCCAGTGAGGCTAACACAACAGATTATTCGTTCGGTATTCTATCGCCATCGCTTAACGGTGAATTTGCTGCCGAAGTGGCAAAAAGGTTCAAAGGTGGCCCTGCAGATTTGCAAAGTGCCGATATTCTGTTTATAGGTCAGGATGATCTCAATTCAGACAGGACTTGGGAGGCGTATGAAAGTGGAAAGACAATTGCCGTAGCCTCACCGCAGATTGAGCTGTTGAACGGAGCCTTTAAGGAAAAGAATATTCCTCTTCTTCCCGACAAAACATCCTGTTCACCGCTATCAATTGTCGCTTTCAACAAGACCGGAGACATCTTTACTGCAGATAAGGCACAGTTATCTGATAATTATAGCGTTGCAATAAACAGTCTTGCCAAGTGGACAACATACGTACGGCCATATAGTTTGGGTGAAGTTGTGGACAGCCGGTCTCTGCTTCAGGCTACACATATCTATAGCTGCTGGAATGTAAAACTTACAAATGAACTTGTCCTAAAATCGGACAAATTTGAGCACAGAATGTCCGGGGATGCTCTATTCGAGCAGTTCTATTCAGTTATTCCGCTACATTCTTTTGATAATAGCAAAGGGGACTTCTATCTTATAGATGCAACCTTCTCAGTTGCGTCAAAGGATATGTACCAAGGTATCAAATACGTTAAGTTTAATAAAAGGAACAATTATTATGTTGCAGCTTTTTTCCTTAAAGGATTTACAGTAAAAGTTGAATTGGTGGATAAAGACGGTAAACCTGTAGCAACAAAGTTCTACAATGTGCCGCAACCAGTTACCATGTCCGGCAGCACTACATATTCGTCGGGAATAACATGGTCTGCAGATGCCACATTGAGTGGAGGCAAAAGCGGAGGTAATCTAACTCTATCCGGTGGTGTTACCTATAACTCATCAAAAAGCCGTACAATTAACGATGTTATGATAGCAAGTGCCGCACAAAGCGGAATAGTTGATTATACGGTTGATATAAAGAATCTGCCAACCAAACCTGTTGATCCACCTTTAATAGCAAGAAATACTTTGGATTTTCACTGCGGATGGGTATGGTATGTTGATAGTGCCAAAGATAACGATGATGATACATATTATAGGATAAAGGTTACTGTTAACAAACTTAACTATGCCTCAAAAGGTGGAGCCGAATATGACGGGATGAAAAACGAGCATCTGTTTAACAAAGAGTTTCAGTTTAATCTGCCGCAACCAAACAGGATTCCGGGTGGTTTTGTAAAATTATACAACAGCATACCTAATTCGTACATGACGAATATCAGCTTTATTGATGCAAAGGATGACAGCAAAATCTACAAGGATGAGTCTGGGAGTGTATATACACAAGGGGAATTTTATGAGGTATGTTTACCGGAAGGTGAATATAACCTTGAATTCTACATTGGAGATACAAAACACACCTCATCTGCCATTGGAACATTTAGTGTTGTGAGAGCTGAGACACTTACACTGCAGAGCGGAGTTTATAAATAAACAACAAAGGGAGTCTTAGACGGCTCCCTTTATTGTTTTCACGAATATTTTTTTAAAAATTATCTTTTACTTTGAGAGGTAGGTTTTGGCTTGCGTCTCTATGAGTTCAATATCATCAAAATAGTTTATCCTCATAGCCTCTTTAACCTCTGCTAAAGTTGCTGCCGCAACCTCTCTTGCAGCATCGCTCCCCTCTTTAAGCATTTTGTAAACACCCGGTATATCCTGCTCAAACTCTTTTCTGCGTGCTCTTATAGGTGTTAACATCTCCTCTAAGATTGCATATAGAAACTTCTTCACCTTTACATCACCAAGCCCGCCACGCATGTAGTGCTCTTTAACCTCATTGAGATTGGCATATTCAGGCCAATATTTAGCAAAATGTTCGTCTGTGCAAAAAGCATCCAAATATGTGAATACAGTGTTGCCCTCCACCTTACCAGGGTCTTGCACTTTAAGGTGTCCGGGATCCGTGAACATACCCATAACTTTCTTTCTAAGCTCTTCCGAACTGTCTGATAGGTAAATGCTGTTTCCTAAGGACTTGCTCATCTTTGCTTTGCCATCTGTGCCGGGAAGTCTTAGACAGGCTGTATTGTCGGGAAGCAGAATCTCCGGCTCAATTAAAACCTCACCATAAAATGAGTTAAATTTTCTAACTATCTCTCTTGTCTGCTCAATCATCGGCTCCTGATCCTCTCCTGCGGGAACAGTTGTTGCTTTAAATGCAGTTATATCAGATGCCTGGCTTATAGGATAGGTGAAGAATCCTACAGGGATGCTTGTCTCAAAATTTCTCATTAGAATCTCTGTCTTTACTGTAGGGTTACGTTGGAGTCTCGATACAGTGACAAGATTCATGTAATAGAATGTAAGTTCGCAAAGTTCGGCAATTTGAGACTGTATGAACATGGTGCTCTTTGCCGGATCTAATCCAACAGAGAGGTAGTCGAGCGCAACCTCAATAATATTCTGACGGACTTTGTCCGGGTTATCGGCATTGTCTGTAAGAGCCTGCGCATCTGCAATCATTATAAAGATCTTGTCGTAAAGACCTGAATTCTGCAGCTCTACTCTCCTCTTTAAGGAACCTACATAATGCCCCAAATGCAAGCGGCCGGTTGGCCTGTCACCTGTAAGAATAATCTTAGCCATCTCTATTATCATTTATGAGTTTCAGCCGGCAAAAGTAGTAATTTTTTGACAAAATATTGTTTAATATTATTCTGTTATATCCCTTATGCATCTTGCTCTGAAAGAATGGTCAACAGAATTTGGAGATCCTACACCTTTTTTATTAATCAATAAAACATGAAGTCCGTCTCTAGTATCAGTAGTGAATCCAACCCTGTCATTTTCTTCATTGTAGAACGAAAACGATGTTCTACATGCTGTATATTGCGGCCATCCGCCATTACCTTGAATTGCATTCTGCATCTTTGAAACCATTAGTATCAGTTCTCTTTGGTTTGGTAACCTATATCCGTCCGGACAAAAAGAACCGCCATTTGCAATTTCCTCTTTATAGGCAGACCATTTATGAGCATTATCCTGATTTTTATAATAAACTTCAAAAGCTGAATATGGCCTGTTTGCAGCATCTCTCTCCCCATGTTCCACTAATTCATGTTTTTGAGTATAGTTTCTTATGGACTTTGGATTAAGTCTTTTCAGCTTGATTGTAGGATATTTTTTCCCATCTCGCTCAACTACGGAGACCTCGGATATATCGTCGGGAATAGTGTTGAAATCATCATCTTCAATTCCTAAATTCCTTAATGATCTATAGTGAACCTTTGCATTTACTCCATTACCGTCAATCCCTTTCAGCCAGGAAGGGTCTGAATCACTCATAGAGGCGCCTTCAGATGACCACATAATTCTAACAATATCTCTTTTGTTTCCGCTACTGTTTCTGCTTGACATGGTACTGCTGCAGTAGTACTGTCTTTTCTGGCTTTCATCAGACCAATCATCATATTGGTACAACCTTGCATTTGCATCGTATGAATCAATACCTATCCATAAATCAATAAGTTGCGACTCTGCTGCAAGATACCACCTTATCTCGTTGTCATCAATTATGCCATTACCGTTAATGTCTCTATTATGGGCAATCCATATATATTTTGCATAGTTGTACTTATCTCTAATTGTCCAGGTGTCCGTATCAATTATTTCGTCCCATCTTAAATCTGCATTATCATCCCCTTTAGTCTCTAATCTTAGCTCCTTGATTATTCTTAATGAATTTTTCCTGCCGTTATTGCTGCTATTGTTTCCGTCTGAATTCCACTTGGGATAAACGGAGTAGTAGGGATCATAAATATAGATATTGTTATCCTGAATAGTCTGAGTGCCCCAGGCAGTAAAATCATCTGTATCCTCTATGTTGTACAATGTTTCAATAGCTGATTGCTTTAATGAATAAAAAGCTACCGATTTACAACTCTGCCCATCTATGCTGTAGAATGTCTCGGAAAGTATATTCATTATCCTTTTGTCCTGGTTAACAAACTTTTTCCAATAATTTCTTTTCTCTATTTTAGGCAATGGAGTATTCTCATTATTGGGATTATAATCGTAATAAAATTCGTTTACAAAAGCTGTTACAGTAAATTTATTAATCTTGTCAAACAGATTTAGATCATCATTCAAATCACAATGATCTTTTGCATGTCTCAGAATATCAACAAGCTGTTGAACGTTTACCAATTTATCTACGCCTAATTTATAATCATTAACAAAACATTCATAGCCTGTCTCTTCCGTAAAATTCATGTTATCTGAATATTTGAATGACTCACCAGGATAAGTTTCAAAAGAACTGTTGTAAATTCCATTCTCCCCCAATTTATTAAGCTTAAAGTATACCCATTTTATATCTTTGGGTGGATTTGAACTGTTACCTGCTCCTTCACTGAACGGGGTACGTACATACCATGAAAGATTATCATTAACATCTACGGCATCAAAGGCAATAACACTTGTTCCAAAGTAGGCATCTATTTCATATTCATGTTGAGATCTTATCACATTACCCTCTGCACCGGGTCTTGGTTCCTTGTCCTCCTCATTATCTCTTGAGTCCACCTCTACAATAATGTCATTTACCGAATTTATGGTAATATTGTATATGTAATGTGTATTACGTAGTACAGTGTAGTCATTTACATCTCTATTGGTGTTTCCAAGATGCACATAGTAGATAACCTCTGCACTTACTCTTACTATATTTCCAAGTTCATCTGTCTCATTATAGTAAACCCTTCCTTTAATCTTTACGTATGTAGCATATTTTGGTGCATAAATAAAGTCTCCATTTGTTACCAGATTAGAAACTCCAACAGGAATCTTCTCCTGTTTCTCCCTTAAGGCATATCTTTCATTGTCTGTTAAAGTAGTTCCGTTTATAGATTCCGGAATCTTATTATTTGGAGTAATCTTGTGTTCAAGCATATAGAACGAAAATGTTTTGCCTCTCATATCCCCTGTTCCCTCAAAATTCATTACCTGTGAATTGAAATACATATCCTCCGATTTTTCCTTTAAAAGATCTGTATTGTCATCACTGTCCGATTTAAACAGTTCTACATGCTTAGGGAGGTTTACAACAGACCAGTTGGTAGGGTAAAATTCAACCCCCTCCTTAGTTGCAACATTAAATGTTACCTTTGCGTCTACTCTTGTCATTGGGACAATTACAGATGTACTGCCTCCATGTTCTATTGTCACATCAGAAAGAAAGCCGCTCATTAAAAAACTGCTGCCCCTTTCTACAGAATTCTGGACAATTGATGAGATCATATTGTGAAGGTCCGCATTGCTCTCAACATTATCCAGAGCATCATGAGTAATGTCCATAATATCAAAATCAACATTTGCAATCAAAGCAATCTCTCTATTCTCGCCGCTCGAAACATTTATCGATGGCAGATAGATTATATCATCTATTGTAAAAGAGAGAATATCTTCGTACGAAAAATACTTCCTGGAGACAACAGAGCCATCTCCATCACATACAAACACGTATAGATTATTTATCTTGCTCTCGTCATATTCAGATGATGTTGCCCTCGTAACCACGCTATTGCACATTGGTTTAACCTTAACAGAAAGCTCAGACGGTATCCCATCTGTAACTCTGTTTTTTTTATCTATATTCTTTACACACGCAGTCTGTACCAATATAAGCACAAAAAGTATTCTGTATATATTCTTCATCATATTACCATATCAAGTAATCTTAAAAAAGTAACTTGGTAATCTTTAATTGTCTTTTCGGTCTATATTTCTTTTCTCAAAAATACTCCTAAATCTTTACCAACTTATTTTTTAACGCTTACTAAGCATATATTTAGTCAAAACTTGGAACATCAATAATCTTTACATCCCAAGGCAATATCTCTGTGTCTATGTTAAAGTCTCCCGACAATTCAGACAATACAAACGTAAGTTTATATCGCTTGCATATTTCAATGGATTTTAGTCCTCTAAGGATACCCGAAAGATTATTCTGTATAGTTAATGTATGTTTAACATCTTCATCATCTGTATATGAATAGATTACAGTGATTTTAACATCTTTTATATTTTCTGAATCACGATCTATTAACTGTGGAATAAGAAAGAAATTAAGATTGTCTCGTATAATGGCAACCTTCCCGTCTGATTTAGTTATAGGACTATCAATAATGTAATCCGTGTTTAGAAGTATATACTCTCTCAACTCCTCGTAATTTGGAATAACTGAGTAATTATTCAATGCATCAGAAACAGAAGATTGTATCGATGCAGGATATTTGAAAATGCCATTATAGGCAACATATTCAAATGATATTTTCTCTATACTATATTCTCTTGAATCAGATACGGCTTCCGATGTCTTTGCATAGAATTCGAATTTAGAAAGCGCATGTATAAAATTAATTTTAACCTGCCCATTGTTTGGTTGTTCCATGTCATATAAAGGGACTGAGAGTAAAAGATCTCTATGTCTGTTGATGTGAGCAGATTGGTCACATGATATTACCTGCATGATACTAAAAAAATGACAACAATGCTATGCAGAGTGTAAAGCAGAGCCTTAAAATAACTATTTGCTACCATGAAACTTTAACTACATTCGGCCACAAAGGTAGTAATAAACTTTTAATTTACGGTGACTAATTTATAATAACTATCCTTTTAGAAGCTTTAAAACAGTTTATTTATGCACTAATCCTGAATCTCACTCTCATCTATTAAATTATTCAGCAGGGCATACACTACAAAACCTGATACAGACTTGATTCCGGTTTTTTTTGATATGTTTTTTCTGTGAGATATAACAGTATGTATAGATATATTAAATATTGAAGCTATCTCCTTGTTATGTAAACCTTTGGCAACCGCAACAAGGATCTCCTTTTCACGCTGCGATAACTCCTCCCCTTTTAATGTTTGTTCAACGGATTCTGTTGTGTTACGCAATGACTCTAAAATCCTTAATATTTTAGATGGCGTATCCGACATCTCAAAATTTCCACTATAAAACGGATTGGAGCTATATCCAATAGAGCAATACAACGCGTCTTCATACAATCCTTTGGAATATAATTTTCTATTAAGATCTAAAAAGAGAGGATTCACAAGGACAATATCGGGTTTTACCACGATAAGTCGTTCCATAGCCTTGTATATATCTGTTGATGTTTCACACACTGCGAGTTTGGTTGATTCTGTAATTATAGATTGCAATCCCGCAACAACAATATATGAAGGATCTATAATAAAAACTTTTTTCTTTGAGTTAATTCTCTCCACTATCTTACCTCCTCAATTCTATGTACCATTGGAATTAGTACTTTATTCTCAATTCTGGTATGTTTGGCCAAATCCTCTTCAAATGTAAAGATATCTTTTAAAACATCATTAACAGAGGACAGATCTTCCGGTGTCATCTCTCCATATGGAAGATACTTAATTATGATATTTTTAAGATCACTTAATTTATCGTCTATATTACTGTGATTGTCCTCATATTTTTCAATTGAATATGCCCCGGCCTGTGGCTGTTTGCCAAGAAGTGAATTAATATATGGGAATACTATATTCTCCTCGTAGTTGAAATGTTTTATAACCTCAGCTTTATAATTCCTAAAAAATTTTAAAATAAGTTTGAATTCAGATCCATTGGTGGATTCGCTAATACTTAATAGCTTCTCCTCAATAACCTTAATTCGTCTGTTGAGATAGTTAAGATGAGAACGCTTCAAATAGTGTATCAACTCATCTACTGTTATAAGATTAAGCTCTTTGACAGTAGGTAAATATGCAGAAAAAGAGTTTATATTTGCAATAATAAGAAAGAATCTATGGTTGACAGAGTGCATTCTGCATACCTCCTCCACATTCTTGTCTCCAAATCCAAGCGGAATATTAAACCGTCTTAAAATATCCAACAACGTACTGTCGTTAAGTATCATATCAGCCATCTTGCTGTTTGGAGAATACAGATAATTTGCCTCTTTACTCATAGTAAACTACTTTAATAAACTTATAATAAACACTGCACCTCAGCATTATTTGCAAATGTATATCAAATCGTAAACAAATGAAAAATATAACAAAATATTTTAGCGACTTTAAAGCAAAAAAGAGCGGCCAATCTGTTTGGCCACCCTCTTTATAAAAACTGAAGCTTATATGAATTAGTCTAATCTTTATATCCAGGATTTTGCTGAAGCTCAGGATAAATTATTCTCTCCGAGTGAGAAATAGGCAATGCCACCTTATAATAATCCCAACTGAAAGAGTTATGATAACCTGCACCACCTGCAAAATCATGAGGGTCAGATTCCATATCTCTTGTGATTGTACCACCTCTTCTCATAATATCAAAGAACCTGTGTCCTTCACCGATAAACTCTTTCTGGCGCTCCGTCTGGATAAGATCCAATGTTGCATCAACATCAACAGCTGTAGGGTCTGCACGTCTTCTTACCTCATTAAGGTAGTAGCTTGCATCAGAAGCACCTGTTTCAAGACCTGCCTCAGCGGCAATGAGATATGCCTCTGTAATACGCATAACCCTTGGGTTGTTTCTTCTGAATGTGTAACCTTTATCCTTGTTGCCAATGAATTTCCTTAACCAATACTCACCTGTCTTCTTTGCACCTGTTGTAGGATCATCGTAAGCAATCATCTTAGCTCTTACATCATTAGGTGTATCTGTGAACAACTCTCTCCACTTTTTGGTAGGGATAATACTTGCTCCTGCATTTTTGTCATCAAACCAAAGATTATGGTAAATTGTATAGAAACCTCCGTCACCGTCAATATCACCGCTGGTTGAAACCAATAGTTCAAGTACAGACTCGTCATCTCCCTCTTTACCCCAATATGCCAAATAGTCTGCATTTGGAACCAATCTATATGGAGAACTTGTAACAACCTCCTTAGCAGCAGCATACGCTGTGCTGTAATCACCTTTGTAAAGGGCTATTTTTGCCTGTAGAAGTTTTACGCTCCAGTAATTAAAATGACCAAGATTCTTATCTTTGGAAATCAAAGCCTCAGCTGCCTTAAGATCCTCCTCTGCAGCTGCGTATGATTGAGCTACTGTGCTTCTTGGGACATGGCTCTCAGAAGGAGCTACAGTATTTTTTAGAATAACTGCTCCCAAAGAAGCACCGTTATCATACTGATAAGGATATCCGTACAATTTTGCAACCTCAAAGGTACATAACGCCCTAACAGCCAATGCTTCTGCCTTGTAACTCTGCTTAAGAGCCTCCTGTTTATCTGTGCTTGTAGCCAATACATCTATATTCTCCAAAAAAGTATTGCATCTGTTAATTACAGCATAAAATTGAGTCCATAGAGAGAAATATGTATTTTGCTCAGACTCATAGTCTAAAGCGTAAATAGCAGTGCTGTTTCCACCGGCTTCACGAGGATAGAGATTATCTGCCCTCATATCACCCATGCTGGCCATATATGTTCCATATACGGTATAATATTTTAGAGGGGTATATAGACCGTTTACAGCAACAGCGGCATCCTCCATCGTAACAAGAGATGTCTCTGCCGGCAAAGCATCAGTTGGCAGGCTGTCCAAGACTCCTGTACA
>SAMEA104315437__coassemble_906_pt1 | contig 11953 bp, 11 predicted proteins | sample SAMEA104315437__metabat2_low_PE_020 | metagenome-assembled genome bin SAMEA104315437 (sample SAMEA104315437) | gut metagenome | biome: Monkey gut; feature: monkey-associated habitat; material: faeces | place: China | collected 2013
GGAATACCGGTCTGCCGTCATCGGTTGTATTGTACAGCGACAAAATTTGTTCGGCTATGGGGTGTAACGGTATAAAGGACTCTACATCGGTTTTCTTCCTGTTGATACGGATGAAGCGTCTTCCGTCCGCGGTTGTTCCGATATGCGAGGGGTAAAGCCGTTTTACATCGACATAGGACAGCCCCGTGAAGGCTGAAAAGATGAACGCCCTACGGGTAAGCTCCTGCAACCTCTCCGGTCTTGGCTTTCCAGTCTTTGGGGTTGCAGTAGCAACCCGTGGCAAACACGCTGTTCTTGCCGTCAATGGTGATACGGCACATAATAGCGGTAGTTCCGTCCGTTTTAACCTTACTACGGTTAATATAGTATAGAATTGAAAATGTACTTCGCATGATTGAATCGTTTTTAAGGGTTAGAGAACAAGTTTCAGATCCTACAATCCCTGTAGTTAGCAACGAGCTGACGGTAACTTTATGTGGAAGAGAACAGATTTTGGTAACGCTCTTACTCAAGAGACCGTTCCTGCAAAAGTTAAAGTTACATTTGAGACTAACATTGCTAAGGTAACCGGCGAGTATAACATAACAGTTAAACCTTAGGTTACAGCTGGTGAATAATCAGTGAAACAGTAACATAAAAAGTTAAAGGCCGTGGAAATCCTCGGCCTTTTTCATTTATAGCTCATTAAAAGCAGAAGCTCTGCAATTAGATTATTTATAGTTATAATGCAAACTACACCCATGCATAATTTACAAACAAGTTTGCTATTCCCTTTCTGTTTGCAGCCCTTTTAGCGATCTGCAATAAACGGCTCTATTAACGTTTATATATTGTGCTGCGGCAAATTAGATATACCCCTAAAAGAATAAACGGAATACTCAGCCACTGTCCCATATCAAGAGTCATTGTATCCTCAAACTTCACCTGGCTCTCCTTAACAAACTCTATTAGGAAACGGCTGAGAAAGACCCCAATGAAAAAGATTCCAAGTAGCAGTCCATCCTTTATCTTTGTCAGATATTTTTTGTATATAAACAGCAGAACCAAGCCCGTAACAAGGTAGCACAAAGCCTCATACAATTGTGTAGGATGCTTGGCGACAGTCTCACCGCTCCTTAAAAAGACAACACCCCACGGAAGATTGGTTGCATGCCCGTAAATCTCCGAGTTCATAAAGTTTCCCAACCTTATAAGACAGGCAACAAAAGCAGTCGCTATTGCAACCCTGTCTAACAACCAAAGGTAACCAAAACCATACTTCTTGCCATAATGCTTCGCAAACCAATAAAGTCCTATTATTATGGCAATTGTGCCGCCATGACTCGCCAATCCGCCATGCCATACTTTAAGAATCTCAGAAGGATTCGCCAAATAGTAGCCGGGTTCATAAAAAAGGCAATGCCCCAATCTCGCCCCCACTATAGTACATCCAATAAGCAGATACAGAAGAGGATCCAACAACTTTACCGGTTTACCCTCCCTTTTGAAAAACCAAACAAACATCCTGTAACCCAAGATAAATCCAAACACAAACATAAGGCTGTAATACCTCAGCTGGTAAGACCCGATTCTAAAAATCACAGGATCAACATCGAAATTAAAACTAAGAATATCTGTCATATAAACAATCCGTTAATTTACAATTATCTTCTGAGTCTTGAATAAACACTTAAAGGGATCGCCTTCCCAAAGTTGTCGCAGAGCACCAATTCTCCAAATGACAACGATGTCTTTACTCCGCTTCCCGACAAAAATTCCCTCTCTCCTGTCTGTATACCGCCGTTTGCAAAGAACGAAGCGGTACCTGCCTTTCCTGTAAGCCCCAAAGCAGTCCTCACGGCAGTATCACCCAATAAGGCAGAATATCCGTTAGAGTAGAGATTAAGAACCATAAAGGCATCTTTAGGGGTTAGGATTTTGCCTACATTGCATAAAAGCTCGTAAAGTAGCTCATCTAATTTCCACTTCTCCCCATCCGGACCATGCCCGTATGCAGGCGGATCTAAAATGATGCCGTTATATAGGTTCCCCCTCTTTGCCTCGCGTTTGACAAACCTCAATGCATCCTCTACAACCCATCTTATATTATTAAGTCCGCTACATTCCATATTTCCTTTAGCCCAAGTTACAACCTGCCTTACAGAATCCAAATGAGTGGTGTCTGCTCCGGCCGCCTTTGCCGCCAAAGAAGCAGCTCCGGTATAGGCAAAAAGGTTAATCACTTTTGGCACAGTCCCCATTTTACTAACCAAATCTTTTGTGCAGCTATAAATGAAATTCCAGTTTGGAGCCTGCTCAGGAAACACACCAACGTGCTTGAATGAGGTAAGTCCAAGACGTAATTTAAAATCCAATCCTTTAAGAGCAGGTTGAGGCTGGTTGTATCTAATATACCACTGTTCCGGCATCCTCTTTAGCATCTTCCATGTACCGCTGTCCTCCTTTCCGGATTTACCGAACCCGGCACCCGTAATAAAACGGGTGTGAGCAAGTTTCTCCCACTCTTTATCCGATAGGCTTTTATTCCACAAAGCCTTAGGCTCAGGCCTCCACAATATATAATTTCCAAAGCGTTCCAATTTTTCAAAATTACCGGAATCTATAAGTTCGTAATCTCGCCAATTTTGAGGTCTCTCCAATAACATTGTTTATGATAGCTTTTTAATAATAAAACTCAAAGATAGGGGTTTTAATGTCAATAGACAAAGACAACTTATAGTAAATAGCTTTGGCTTTAGCGTTAGCATTGGCTGTCAAAATTAAATTAGCCAAAGCCAGGGCTAAAGTTGATAAACTTACTTTAAACTCTAAACTATACACTGTAAACTAATTTAGCATTGGCAATTTCTAGGGTAAAGAATGTATAGAGAGTAGAAAGAGTAGAGAGGGTAGAGAGCTAACAGTTATTGGTAAAGGAAAGAGAAATAAAAAAAAGAGAGGGCAACCCTTCTGGATTGTCCTCTCAAATATCTAATAGTATTAATTACTATTCGGGTTTAACTGTAATGTTAGACTTAACAATTGAAGCCTCAGAGAATGAAGTCTTGAATGTGTAAGTAACATAAGCAGCTGCTGCCTTCGGTAACATAATTTTTGGATTCTGGCTCTTGCCGTTAACCAAAAGATCGTTGTTAACTACAGAAAGAGTAGGGTCTGCCGCATCAACAGTGATAGTACCAACTTTCTCTCCGTTTACATAGATCTAATTGCCATTCTTAACCTCGATGCTGTATTTTACATAATCTCTTGCATCGTAAGAAATAGCAGAACCGGTCGATGGAGTGATTGTAAGGACACCCTTATCACTCATCGTAATCGACTTAACATAAGTCAGATTCTTTACTGCCTCCTCTAAGCTTTTTATGCTATCTTCCAGATTCTTGATGTCATCATCGTAATCTTTCTGACAAGAAAATACAGTTGAGAGCACCATGACAATAGCCATAGTACTCATCAAAATTTATTTGATTTGAAACTTTGTTTTCACTAATCTTTACACAGTCATTATCTCTTTCTCTTTAGCCGCTATTATCTCGTCTACCTTTTTATTAAAGGTATCTGTCTCTTTTTGTATTACAGTCTCTGCATCTTTACACACATCCTCGGGCAATCCCTCTTTTTGGAATTTCTTGTGGGCATCCACAACCTCTCGTCTTGCAGTTCTTATGCTCATTTTTGCAGTTTCGCCGGCAGCCTTTGCCTGCTTGCAAAGATCTTTTCTTCTCTCCTCTGTCAATGGAGGTATATTAATTCTTATCTGCTCGCCATTATTAATTGGAGTAAATCCAAGATTTGCATCTAAAATAGCTTTTTCTATTGCCTGAATAAGCTTTTTCTCCCATGGCTGTATAAGCATTGTCTTGGCATCGGGCGTAGTAACCGAAGAGACCTGTGGGATTGGAGTTGGGGCACCGTAGTAGTCCACCATCACGGTATTAAAGATGGCAGGATTTGCCTTTCCTGCTCTAAAGCTCTTTAGATCCTCTTCCAAAAAAGCAATGGCATTATTCATCTTCTCTTTAGCCTTTGCAATGCAACTTTTTGAAACTTCAATATCCATATTGTTATCTGTTTGGTTTATTCGTTTGACAATACCGTCCCTATATTTTCACCTTTTACAAGTTTAAGCAGATTGCCCCGCCTGTTCATATCGAATACCACGATTGGCATATTGTTCTCTCTGCACATTGCAAAAGCTGTCTGATCCATCACCCTTAAATTATCTGCAAGAGCTTTTTCGAATGTAAGGGTTTCGTAACGTTTTGCAGACGGATCTTTTTCGGGGTCTGCCGTATAGACACCATCTACCCTCGTTCCCTTAAGCAGAGCATCCGCTCCAATCTCGCATGCACGCAGAGCAGAAGCCGAATCTGTTGTAAAGTACGGATTCCCGGTTCCGCCTGCAATTATGGCAACACCTCCTCTGCCCATAAGCTCCTCAACTTTCTCTGCAGCGTAATATCTTGCCATCGGTTCCATTGGTACAGATGTGAAAACCTCCGTCTCCACCCCTTCGCTTTGCAGGAACATCTGAAGTCCAAGGCTGTTTATTACCGTTGCCAACATCCCCATTTGATCACCTTTCACCCTACTAAAGCCCTTTCCAACACCGGAGACACCTCTAAATATATTGCCTCCTCCTATAACTATGGCAACCTTTACTCCACAGGCAGCAACCTGAGCTATTTCAGATGCATACTGTTTCATCATATTGGGAGACAAACCTGTTCCACTCTCGCCGCCTAGGCTTTCTCCACTGAGTTTTAATAACACCTTACGGTATTTAATATCTGTGTTCATCATTGATTTCATTGTTAGAGATTGCCTCCTACACACAGACAATCTGCAAACAAAAGTAGCCAAATATTATGAAAATTACAACTAAGAGTTTATCTTTGTAACTCAAAGCTTGAATTTAACAAAAAAATAAAATTTTCGATATGGCAAATATCTTTACATCTTCCATTGGGAAGAAGCTGATAATGAGCATTAGCGGCTTGTTTTTGGTTCTATTTTTATTTATCCATGCATTTGTAAACTGCCTCTCGCTAATTAGTCCGGAGGCTTTTGATGCAGGTTGTGATTTTATGGCTCTGCCTATTGTTACAGTTATGGTTCCTGTATTGGCATTCGGTTTCATCATCCACATCGTTTATGCTTTTGTTCTAAATTTAATGAACTACAGAGCTCGTGGAACAGAAAGATATGCCGTATCAAACAAGGCTAAAACAGATGACTGGGCAGCAAAAAACATGTTGGTGCTTGGTATAATTGTACTTGGATTCCTTATTTTCCATTTAACTCACTTCTGGGCAAAGATGCAGTTACCTGAGTTTATTGGCGGTGAGGCAGAAAATGGCCCGATGCTTCTTTACAAAACATTCCAGCCTCTTTGGATGGTAATTGTTTATATCATTTGGTTTGCTGCCGTTTGGTTCCATATTAACCACGGTTTCTGGTCTGCTTTCCAGACTCTTGGATTAAACAACAAAATTTGGATGAAGCGCTGGAAAGTTATTGGTATAATTGTTTCAACAATTTTGTTCCTTGCATTTGCAGCTGTTGCAATCAATGCGCACATTGTAGGTAATGATCCTATAAACTCATTTTTTCTAAGTCTATAAGATAAGTTTTAATAAGATACGATCGGTACAGAGGGCGGCTTTTTACAGCCGCTCTCTTTTTTCTCCCCATTCACTCTCTATACATAAACTATAAACAAATTGTCTGGAAGCTCCATACTCTCCATACTCTATAAACTTTCAACTATTACTTTTTTGCTTTAGCTTTGGCTTTAGCTAATTAAATTTTGACAGCCAACGCTTTTCTCTTTACACTATAAACTTTCAACTAAGTTAAGGCTAATGCCAATGTTAACGCTAACGCACTGCCGCTTCAAATACTAACAAAAAGAAGCCTCATACATAGCATACTACAAAAAAGAGGCGCCCTTTATGAACGGACGCCCCTGATTATTATAATTGATCTATCTTAAATCAGAACTACTTTGTATATCCTGGATTCTGCTGTTTCTCCAATACAGGGTTTGCATTGATCTCATCCTCCGAAATAGGTAGAATAGTCTTATAGAACGATCTATCTATTGATTTAGCTCTATGAGTTAAAACTACAGCAGGCTTAATCATCTCGTCACAGAAAGTGATAGTCTTATTGCAACGCATCATATCAAAAAATCTATGGCCCTCTGCAAACAACTCTTTACTTCTCTCATCAAGAATCATATCTAACGAGATATTAGAAGCTGTAGCCTTCTCCAAGTTTGGAGAACGTTTACGAATAGCCTGAAGATATTCAGCAGCAGCAGCCTTTTCTGGAGCAGACTTAAGCAAAGCAGCCTCAGCAGCTATAAGATAAACCTCAGACAATCTGATAACCTTAACATTCACAGCAGTTGTAGTACCCTCTTTATCGCCTAAACTATATTTAACGCAACTACCTTTTCTGTCAATATCATTATCCTCTGCAATCTCATCTTTCTCCATAACAGACCATCTTACATCATCAGGATCTGCCGCCAATCTGTTAAGGAAGTAATCACTTGCCATAAACCAACCCATTGCGCCGTTCTTCTTACCAAGTCTCATTAGGTAGAAACCAAGAGAACCGGTTCCAAGATCTGCTTCATCCGGATAGATAGCAATCTCTAATATAGACTCACTTCCAAACTGTTCAGTCCAAGAAGACTCCCAGTTATCGTTTGAATACAGTTTATATTTGCCAGAATTAATAACCTCTTTTGCTGCTGTTAGAGCGCCATCATAATCCTCCATATAAAGTTTAACTTTGGCCTCAAGAGCTTTATTGGCAAAATAGTTAAAATAACCATCCTTTTTAGATTTATTCATTAGAGCAGCACCCTCCTTTAAATCTTTAAGAATCTGATCGTAGTTCTGAGCAACTGTAGCTCTTTCAGGCTGTGCTGTAGCATCCAAAACATCAATAACATTAGGAACACCATAAGCTGATTTGTTCATGCTATAAGGTTGTCCATACAAACGAACAAGGTCAAAGTAAATACATGCACGTGCTGTAAGAGCCTCTCCCTTTATCTGATTATATGAATCTGAATTCAATGTCTCAATATTTGAAAGCAGATTGTTTACCTGTGTCATACAGTGATACATCTGAGACCAGAAACCTGCATAGCTGCCTCTGTCTGGTTGATGGTTGAATACATACATCTCATCAAGGCCTCTACCTTGAGTAGTAATACCCAAATCACCACCTTTTACATCTCCGTACATTACGAAATTTCTTCCATAATATGCGTAACTCGACATCTTACGCATAATACCGTTCATCATAACCTCAGCATCTCTTAATGAGGTAACAGAACTTTTTGAATCGCTCTGGTTTGAAGGCTCTCTGTCCAAGAAATCATCACATGAAACTGTAACGAACGCAAGAGCTGCCACAACGAATAAATTAAATATATTTTTAATTTTCATAATTATCTAAAATTTAAGAATTAGAAACTAAGTTCAACACCAAATGTATATGTTTTTCCAATAGGTGTCTCCCAACCTCTTGTGTAGTACTCGTTAACCTCTGGATCATACTCTTTGTGAGCAGCCCATGTAAGAAGATTTGAACCGTTAAAATAAACTCTGGCATTTGACAAGCCAACCTTACTAACAAAATTCTTTGGAAGGTTATAACCTATAGACAAAGTCTTTAATCTGATATAATCACCATTATGAAGGTGTCTGCTACTCTTCTGGTTAACATCCTCCATATCTATAGCCAGACGTTGAGGATATTTTGCATTCTTGTTTGTAGGAGTCCATGAATCCTTATATGCTGTCTTAGACATTGTTCTCTCAAAATAGTAACCATCATCATTACAATCTCTATCTGCAGCGTCATATGTCTTGCTTCCAAAACGATAAGTAAAGTTCAACCCAACAGAAAGCCCTTTCCAGCTAACATCTGTATTGATACCGCCAAATACCTTAGGCATCATATCGTGCAAGATTACTTTATTTGCCTTTTTATAGCTATATGTTACAGGTCTTCCTTTAATCTCAAGGTCTGCTGTATAATTCTCATCATCTTTCGGATTAATATACCACATATTCTTTCCGTTTTCTTTGTTGGTACCAGCCCACTCAAGACCGTAAAGTGCCAAAGTAGACTCGCCCTCTCTGTAGATATATTTTGCTCTTGCGTCACCACCTGTAGGGTCATCCCAGATAATATCCTGGCCACCGTAGAGTTTTGTAACTTTAGATTTGATGAACGAAGCGGTAAGGCTTGCACTCCAAGTAAGATCTTTTGTCCTAATAATATCGCCGCCTAATTCAACCTCAAGACCTTTATTGTTAATCTCTCCAACATTCTTAAGAGTTGAGCTGAAACCTGTAGTATATGAGATTGGAACATCCTGCAACAGATCTTTTGAATCTCTATTAAAGAACTCTATTGTACCATAGAATCTCTGATCCCAGAAACCAAACTCCGCTGCCACATTATAAGTATAGCTTGTCTCCCAAGATAGTGTAGGGTCTGCAACATTGCTCAAACCACCACCCGGATTTGTCATATATTTTGAGCTGTAGCTTGTTAAAGCTCTCCAGCCGTAGTTACTTGAAGGAAGTGTACCGTTAACACCATAAGAAGCTCTTAATCTTAAATTAGATATCCAATGAATATCTTTCATGAACTTCTCATTATTTATCTTCCAAGAACCTGCAACAGACCAGAAGTTACCCCAACGGTTATCTGAACCCAATCTTGACGAACCATCACGTCTAAAACTGCCGGAAACATAATATCTTCCATCATAGTTATACTCTGCCTTAGAAAGGAAAGAGGCAATAGTATTACCCCAGCTGTATGCATTTGCATCCAATTTACCTGCTGTTGCAACAGTATGAAGAGCACTTGTAGGCAGGTTAGTACCGGATGCTCTTGAGAACTCTGTCTTATTCTCCTCTGCCTCAAAACCTGCAAGAACATTAACATTATGTTTTGCAAAGTCTCTGTTCCAATTTAAGGTTGTAGATGAAACCCATTTAGAAACATTGGTATTCATATCTGTAACAGAACCATTGTCCGAAGAACCGCTAAAGTGGTCTGCACTATAGTAGATAAAATCATGAACATTAGAATAATCGTATGAGAAGATGCTCCTTAATGTAAGTTCCGGAAGAATCTTAATAGACAGATTCTCGCTTGCAGAAACTTTTGTTGTCTTTGAGCTGTTCTCCCACTGGGTCCTATAGTAAACAGGGTTATAAGCATAACTACCATATCTTGGAGTCCACCACTCACCTGTTTTATAATCTGTTGGCCAGTAGAAAGGCCACAACAAGTTTCTAGACTGAAGGAAATAGTTGCTACCAAGCGATCTTGTATCGTTATAACCCTCTCTCTTTGTTCTTGCAACATTAACCTGAGTCAATAACTCAACATGTTTACCAACCTTCTGGCTTAAATTAACTCTACCCGAAACACGGTCATATTTATTAGTTATAACACGTCCCTTATCTGATGTATAAGCTATTGATGAGTAGTAATTTGTATTATCTGTTCCACCACTTACAGATAAATCGTATGTCTGATATATAGCAGTACGGAACAACTCTTTATCCCAATCAAAATATTTACCCTCTCTGTTCTCTATACCATCTGTCATACCTTTAATGGTAAGAGTGTTAACGGTATTATCTGTTGTCTCAAAATAATAACCATGTTTCTTGAACCTCTTGTTCATTTGAGCTATTGCAGTTGCATTTCCATCAGCAGGATTATCCTTTGTATTCCAGAACATCAAATAATACATCTCAGCCTGTTGCTGCGCATTGGCAACCTCATGGTTATTATAAGCCCATGAAGGGGTTATACCAACAGAAGCCTTTAAAGTTACAGTTGGCCTTCCCAATTTACCTTTCTTTGTAGTGATAACTATAACACCATTAGCAGCACGCGAACCGTAAAGAGATGAAGCAGCAGCATCTTTCAATACTGTAATACTCTCTATGTCGTTAGGGTTAAGTGTACTCATAGCGTTGTTTGTAGAGTAGATATAGTCACTCATCTGACCTGCATCTCCAGATGTTACAGGAACACCATCTATTACATACAAAGGTTCATTTGAGGCATTCATAGAGCCTATACCTCTAATTCTCATACTTGAAGTAGTACCGGCCTGCCCTGAATTTGATGTTACCTGCAGACCTGCAACCTTACCGTTAAGAGCATTTTCAAATGATACAGAAGGAGCATCTTTAAGAGCTTCTTTCTTTACAACAGAAGCAGAACCTGTATATGTTCCCTTCTTTGCTGTACCATAAGCAACAACTATGGTCTCCTCCAATGCAATTGCATCCGGAGCGAGAGCAACATTAATAACCGAGCGGTTATTAACCTGAATCTCTTGTGTAACGAAACCAACTGTTGAGAAGACAAGAACTCCGTTAGGAGCAACTGTAATGGTATAATTACCGTCATCATCTGAATAAGCTCCGGTAGTTGTACCTTTAATAGAGATAGTAGCATAAGGAAGCGGGCTTCCATCATCCGACGCTGTCACCTTTCCGGTAACCTTCAACTGAGCAAATGCTATGTTTACACATATCATTCCCAGCATAAGCAGGAAGATTCTTTTCATAGATTAATCTTATAAGTTAATAATAAATTAAATTGTCTTAGTGGTAACAAATTTAATTAAAAAAATACAAGAATCTTTTTATCAAAAATTTTTCTAAAAGCCCTCAAAAAACAAAAAGTTTAAAATATAAAGAATATTCACAATTCTAATAACAATATTTACCAATTTAAGCTATAAAACATGAGTTTTTACAGCAAATAAACTTTTCTAAATTGTAAAAAATTTTCCACAAACCCTCAAAATAAAAACAACTATGTTACAAAATTTACAAAAACCTATATTTTTATAAATCAAAAAGCTTTTTTTAATTCATTTTTCTTCGTTATTCGTAATATAACAAACAGGAAATTTAGATAAACACCCATCACAGCACGCTGTACGATGCATTTGCAAACCAAACAGCGGTCATGTAACAACAGGGTTATTTTTAATCTGATTTTTCATAAAACGCCTATACAGTATATATATTATATGTATATTTGCTCAAAGTAACCAACATATTATACATAGACATGAAAAGACCATAGAAACCACCAACACAATTAGTGATGGTTTATTGAAATACAGATTTATCTTTTTCAATTAGTAAAAAATGTAGTTCAGAGGATTTTCACAAAGCACAATATCATTAACAACCAAGCATTTACATATCTCAATTAGTAAATCAATTAGTAAATTCATTTATTGACCTATATTTACGAGAAACCACTTAGGAAATCTTCCCATGCCGGTACAATCTACGATTCCGTCCCTTTTCATTTTTTTGAGAAGATTCTCAACCTTTGTGATTTTCTGCTTGTTATCTAAAATATCTGGAAGAATATCCCACAAAAGTTCAACAATTTCAGACTTTGAAAGTTGGCTATGATCTTTTAAAGCATCTTCTATTAAGGATCTGCATTTCCTCTCATCAAGTCCCTTATGTTTTGAATAGTCAACCTTTTTATCAATTACGGTTGCCAAATTTTTTGAGATATAGACATTGGGCATTCTTCCTTCAATAAGACCTTTCTTCTTCAAATATGCAGCAACAGCAGCTGTTGGTTTTTTCCCAAACTGAATTCTATTCAACAATTCAATATCATACAGTGAGAGTGTTAAAAGTAAGGTTGGCACTGATTAAAAACAAAGTTTTGTATCGCTGTTTGGAAACAACATATTATCTTTGTAGCATAATTTAAAATAAAATGGGCATCAACAAACTAAAAGTGGTGTTAACAGAAGAAGCACAAGCCTTTTTGGATGCACAGCCATTCAAGGCCCAACAGAAGATATACTACAACATCTTCAAGGTTGAGGAAGGAGTGATGAAAGTTGACA
>SAMEA104315437__coassemble_910_pt1 | contig 11928 bp, 11 predicted proteins | sample SAMEA104315437__metabat2_low_PE_020 | metagenome-assembled genome bin SAMEA104315437 (sample SAMEA104315437) | gut metagenome | biome: Monkey gut; feature: monkey-associated habitat; material: faeces | place: China | collected 2013
TTGCAGATATATCCGGGTCTGATATTACCTCTATCTTCTCTATATTGCCTCCTTTATATGAGCTGAGATATGCCAACAGCTTCTCCTCTGTCATCTTAACCCTGCGTCTGTCCACATAAACATTACCTATTGTACCTCCATAAAGGGTTATCTTGTTAGCGACCATAATTCCCGGTGCTGTTCTAAGAATATCTGTCAAGTCCTTGTTTTTGAGAGCTTCTATATTTCCCACCTTGTACTCATAACCCTCCATATTATAACTTACCCTATTAGCAACTATCTTAGCCTCCTTTAAAGTATTTATCTCCTCTTTTAAAACTACATCACCAACATTAATATCATTATATACAGTTAGTTTGAGAGTATATTTTTCGTATCCTAATAATGATACTTCAAAAGTATATACCCCCTCCTTAGCGCTTATTGCAAAGCTTCCGTCTACACCGGTTGTTGTACCTGTAAGTTTCTTAGTGGAATTGTTTGACAACACAACAGAGGCAAATTCTACCGCTGTACTATCTTTATCTATAACCTTTCCTGTTATTCTGTAAAGATTCTGCGCAGAGATACTTCCACCACAGCACAACAACAATAATGTAAAATAAACTGCAAGCCGAGTACGGAATGGCAAACCTGTTTGCAAATTATACCGAGGTGCAGTGTCTATTGCAGTTTTACTAAAACATACTCTCATAAAACCATCTTAACTAATTATTGTTTTCTTCTTTTCTATCCTCTTTTGGCGGCACTTGTGGTGGATTTTTTTCATACCATTCTGTCTCGTAATCTCTACAGAATGCCCAACATGAGACATCTTTATTCGGATGAAAATGATTAATGTTTTTGCCTCCACAATTAGGACATGTTAAATCACACGTAATTGCATAAGCGGCAAAAGCCCCTCCTAATAGAGTAACTACTAAGATGATAATAAGCGAAATTTTTTTCAGATTTTTTTTTCACAAAAAATTTTTTAACAGTTAAACATTAATTTATAAACTCATCAATAGAGCATTTTTGCAAGGATTTTACAAGAAAAGCAGTGTCTTTTTCATAGTTCTAAGTGTTATACATTTAAATCATTTGCAATGTAATAAAAATAATTCAATCGCACAAATGATTGACTGGCTTTGGCTTTAGCATTGGCATTTGCTTTAGCTAATTTAATTTTGATAGTCAACGCTAACGCTAACGCCTTTCTCTATAAACTATAAACTCTCAACTATAAACTAATACCCTATTCTGTTGCCCATATCTCGTTTCTGGGAATCTGTCTTCTTTATCCTACCAGCCTTGCCCCAGCTGAGATTATAGGATACGTTTATGTTGTATGACCTCGATGCGGTATAGCTGGTCACTTTCTGCGTGTAGTCCCCCATATCTATTGTCATATTCGCTCCCCCTTTACGTGAATCAAATACGTCATCCACCGAGAATCTGATATTCCATCTCTTTATTCTTTTTGAGAGCTCCAAATCAAGCACGAAAGGCTCTTTTTTATATGCATTGTGGCCTATTCTCTTTTTACTGTCTGCAAATGCCATTGCTGTAAATGAGAATGATTTAGGCAATGATACGTTTGCTACCAATGTACATGAAAACGAGTTGTTTCTCTGAATATTGTTGGTTGTCTCACTTTCTGAATACTTGTATATGGTACTGAGATCTAAATTCAGTCTGTTAAACAGATATTTGTTTACATTAAAAGTAACGGATACTCCTTGGCTGTTGGCATCATTTGTATAGGTCTGATATATTGTACCTTTATCGTCTGAATACATATAGGTAGTGATTGCATCATTGGCTCTGCTGTATCCGGCAGATAAGGAGAAATCGTTAAACAATGTAAACGAGAGACTGAATCTATGATTGTAATAGGATTCCAAATCCGGGTTTCCAACTCTTACTATAATATCCTGCTCGGAAAGTACTGCATTGGGATTTAGCGAGGATATACTTGGCCTTCCCACACTCATAGAGTAACCGGCACTTAATATATGCCCTTTGTTTCTATTCATATAATAGTTTACAGAGGCACTTGGCAATATATCTATATAGTTGTTATGGCCTATATTGGCCCAATCTCCCTCTACCCCTGTTCTAAGCCCGAATTTTTTAAAATTCACCGAATATGAGACGAATGGTTTTAATAACCCCTCGTTGTATGAAAAAGTAGATTCATTATTGATTGCCTCATTCATTATATATGAATACCTCATACCGGCATTTATATTGTGCTTTTTCTTTATTCTCTTTGAATAGTTGGCATAACCGGCAAAAGTACTTGTATTATTCTCTGTATGGGTCAACTTACAATCCTCCTTTGAATCACTCTCTTTTAATACTCCACTTACTATATCATCCTTTTTATAAGAGCCAACATAATCTCCCGTTACTGTAAACTCAGATGCATCTTTAAATGTATGAACATACATTAATGAGACGGTAGGTGTACGGGTTACCGTATTATAATCCCTGTAACTCCCTTCTGATGCTGCATCTGCGTCTGCTCCGGTACTCTCAACAATAGTCTTTCTTTTCTGATTTATCTCCCTCTCTCTAAACGATACCTCGGCAGAAAAATAATCGTTCTTTGAGATATCATACCCTATTCCAAAAGTACCGTTAACAGAAAGAGGAAGTTTTATCTTCTCTGTTGTTATATCATCTATACGTTTGTCTGCGCTCTTCCAATCATAACTTGTAATCTCTTTTGTGTCTCTATTATGATTCATATAACCGTCTGAGGTATAAAAAGAGAATTTACCTTTTCTGTAATTAAGATTGAAATCCGGACTAACGGCAAACTTATTTTCATTGTATAATGTTCTTGCTGAAGCAGATAAAAATCCGCCCTCCTGTTTTTTTGTGGTTATCTTAATTGCTGTACCGCCATGTCTTGCAGATATATCCGGGTCTGATATTACCTCTATCTTCTCTATATTGCCTCCTTTGTATGAACGCAAATAATTTAAAAGCGCCTCCTCTGTCATCTGAACCCTGCGTCTGTCTACATAAATATTGTTTATGGCACTGCCATACAGGGTTATCTTGTTAGCTACCATAATTCCCGGAGCTGTCCTTAGAACATCTGTAAGGTCTTTATTTTTAAGAGCCTCTATATTCCCTATCTTATATTCATAGCCGCCCATATTGTAATCTACCCTGTTGGCTGTTATCTTTATCTCATTTAATGTGTTTACATCCTCCTTTAAAACTATATCTCCAAGATTGATATTCTTGTCTGCGGTTATAATGAGAGTATATTTTTCATATCCTAATAATGAAACTTCGAAAGTATATACCCCCTCCTTAGCGTTTACTACAAAGGTTCCGTCTATGCCGGTTGTCGTACCGGAGAGTTTTTTAGTAATATTGTCAGATAATACTACAGAGGCAAACTCAACCGCCTTGCCCTCTTTATCTATAACCTTTCCTGTTATTCTGTAAAGATTCTGTGCAGAGATGCTTCCAACGCAGCATAGCATTAGAATAATTGTAAAATATACTCTCATGAAGTTACATCTATTAATAGTTTAATTCACTTGCGTCTTCTTTCTTCGGATCTTGCTCTGGATTTTCTTCAATCCATTCATACCCGCAATCCCTACACCTTACTTGAGCACGCAAACTTCCTCTATCCGGATGGTAATGATTGGTATTAAGGCTCCTACAATAAGGACATACTAAATGACAATTGCATTCAGTTGTATAAGCGGCAAACAGACTCACACATAAAGATATTAGCAAAACAACGATAAGCGAAAATTTTTTCAGAATTTTTTTCATGGTAAAAAATTATTAGTTAGACGTTAATTTATAAGCTCAACAATAGAGCATTTTTGCAATGATTTTACAAGAAGAGAAGTTTTTCAAGTAATATTTCATAATGTTAAGTCTTAATCGTTTGCAATGTAATAAAAATAATTCAATCACACAAATGGTTAATTGGCTTTAGCATTGGCGTTGGCGTTAGCTTTTCCTAATTTAGTTAAAAGTTCGCAGCAAATTTTAAGTTTAAAAGAAATTAGTCTTTCATCATCACACTATAAACCATAAACTATTAACTATCAACTATTATTTAGCTTTAGCCAATTTAATTCCGAAAGACAACACCGTGTAAGTTTATAGTATATAGTTTAGAGTAAATTGATTTAGTATATAGTCTAAAAAAATAACAGCTTCCACACTCTATACTTTCTTTACCCTCTATACCCTCTATACCCTCTTAACTTTCTACACACTTAAAAATCGCCAATGCTAACGCCAAAGCCATCTAAAACAGCTCTTTTATCAGCTGCATCATACGTCTTTTTGAATAAAGCTCTCTTAAGACGGAGCGGTTATGTTCCGCATCCTCAGCCGGAAGCAGCGTATCCAATTCCACCTGAGACAATGCACTCATAGGGTAGACCTTAAGATTGTGCGTAGCAGCCCATTCGTAAACAGGATTGCTCTCAAACAGAAACACCTTTGCCCCCATATAAAGAGCAATCATTATGTTTCCAATAGCCTCCTGCCTAAGATTGCCAAACAGCGCAACAGCAGTTGAGGACTGCAACCTGTTGTATTCATCCAACGGCATGAACTTCATTAATGGCACAAAGCCCTCAACCTCCTTTTTACCGTATGCAATCACCTCATTCACATACCTTTTGCGACCCGAATAGCTCAAAGGCACCACAACCTTTTTACCTCTAAGATCAAACTGGCTCAGCAGCGCAAGCAGATACTTGTGATTATTGGTCCTCGAGGCAGAATTGCCAACCATAACTGTCTCCTTGCAGGAGCCACCGGGAAGCGGACGGTAATAAAGCTCTCCTAAAATTGTATCTATGGGGTAGTAAAAGAAGTCTTTCCACGGCTTGGCGGCAAGTTGAGGATAATATTTTACAAGCCGTGAATAATCTGATTCCGTTGTATCTGTAACTATGTAATCTACACTCTGTTCAATGAATTTTATAGTTGATTTGGCCTCTCGGGCGGCTCCAATTCTGTTAAAGGTTTCAAAACTTTTGTCCAAAAGGCCGGAATAGCAGTTGTCCAATGTGAACATCTCAAAACCGGCCGGAGCAAGCAGTTTGTTATAGAGATCCAACCCCCATATTATCCAGTAGATCTTCACATTGCAAGTTGCGGGCAGGGCCTTCTGTATCTGTTTAACAATGTTTATCTTGCGAGGGTTAAGGAGATGTATTACTATGTTTACTCTGCTTCCCGACAAACCATTTTCAGGCAAGTTGTTAGGCAATCCCAAAGATTCTCCGCAGCGTTCCACCACAGCAGAGATATTACCTTTGATATCTTTAAGAAACTCTTTACGTCCCAACAGAAGATGTTCTGTCTTTGGAGTAGGTTGTATGGTACTCAGATCTTTCTTACATGAACGATTGGTTATTACCCAAAGATTGCCAAAGGGGTAAACCTCCTCAAAAATCTCCATGGTACGGCCTATAATCTTTTCGTCATTTGCAAGGTGCAGTATCATATCTTTTTATTGTAAAAATCTATTATACTTTTTGTTACATAATCAACCTCTTGTTCTGTAAGTGCGCCAAACAGCGGAAGCCTTACCAAGCAATCTGTGTAATAATCAGCCATAGGAAGGTTAGCTCCACCCATTCCGTTATCAACCGCAAACTTGCTCTTGTGAAGACTCAAATAATGGAAAACCGCATTTATTCCGTTGTCTTTAAGATGCTTTATGAGTGCTGTGCGCTCTGCCGGAGTCTGCGTTGTAACATAAAACATGTGGGCATTGTTTGTAGCATAATATGGCAGGAACGGCATTTTCAATGGAGTTTTTCCGTACAGATTATTGTAATACCTGTTCCATAGCTCCTTACGCCATTGTTGAATCTGCCGCATCTGCTCTATCTGCGCCCAAAGGAATGCAGCCGTGTACTCATTTGGAAGAAATGACGAACCGGTATCAACCCATCCGTATTTGTTTATTTCGCCTCTAAAGAACTCTGCCCTGTTAGTCCCCTTTTCCCATAGAATCTCTGCCCTACGAACAAGCGACGGATTGTTTATAGCCAACACCCCTCCCTCTCCGCACTGAATATTCTTTGTCTCATGAAATGAAAAAGCAGCAAGATCACCTATGCTCCCCAAGGGAAGTCTTTTAAACCTTTTGACAACAGTCTCACTGATATTAGTGCCATTAGAAACATTATCTGTGGAGGCATCTGTCTTGGAAGCATCCTCCCTTGTAATATAATAGCTGTCTACAGCCTGTGCTGCATCCTCTATAAGAAGCAGATTATGTTCGTGTGCCAACTTTTTAAAAGCATCCATATCACATGCAACGCCGGCATAATGGACAACCACTACTGCCTTTGTCTTTGGCGTTATAAGCTGCTCTATTCCGGCCGGGTCTACACATGGGTGAGAAGCAAGGCTATCTGCAAACACAACCTTTGCCCCCTGCCTTGTAAAAGCCAATGCAGTAGACACAAATGTATATGAAGGTACTATAACCTCATCACCAGGTTTTATATCAGCCAACATAGCGCACATCTCAAGAGCATCTGTACACGAAGTTGTAAGCAGACATTTTCTACTGCCCAACCATTCTCTGAAAAAATTCTGACATTTTTGAGTATAAACTCCATTCCCGCAAATCTTTCCGCCACTCAAAACATCGTTAATATAGTTAATTTCGTTTCCGGTTAAGAATGGACGATTGAATGCAATCTTTAACATAAAAACTCTATCTTGAAAAATTCTTATACAAATGTATACCTTATTTGTTTAAATATTCACTTTTATAAATGCTGTCTATACACTATAAACTCTCAACTATAAACTTTTTACAAATTCGGTACAGATTTCTCAATCCCGTACGGTGTCTTTATAACTTTTCGCTTTATGGTATCCTTTCTAATGCCTATATTCTTTGCCAATGTCTCGGGGGTTTTATAAGGACGCTTATGGTCTAAATGCAATGCAATGGCACTATACCTTATCTGTTTGCTCTTAAGGCCGCTGTTCCACATACGCTCCCCAAACTCCCTGTCCTGCCCGCCGTAATGCATCTCCTCGTTAAATCCGTTTACAGCCAACACATTCTCTCGCCAACCAGAAGCATTACACCCGTTCCAAGTAGCTTTTGTTGGTGTAATATGGTTCATAAGCCATTTGAATGTATTGCATTTTATAAGTTTTGTACACTTAAAACTACATTTAAGGCCATGTTCCTTTAACCAACCCAATCTAAACGCATCTCCGCTCTCTATATCAGCCTTAGTTAGCGTAAGACTCAATTCCATAGGTAACTTAAAGTAGCCTCCCGACAAAAAATACCCCTTCTCTGCATATCTGCAATGAACAGTAATAAAGTTGGGCATAGGAATACAATCCTGATCTGTAAATATAAGATAGTCTGCCGTAGAGACGGCAATAGCTTTGTTAAGTATTCTCGATTTCTGAAACCCCGCATCGGGTTGCCATACATGTTTTATTGGAAGGTACTCCTTGTATTTTTCTATGAGCTCCCGCGTATCATCTTTGGAGCCATCATCCGCTACGACTATCTCATCTGCAGGCAACTGCTGGTTCATATAGCCCCAAAACACCTTTTCCAACCATTTGGGGTTATTGTATGTAGATATGATTACACCAACAGTGTACCTTTGGTTACCTATTGTAAACGCCATTCTTATCGTTAATCCTTTTTAAAGAAATTGTGGTTCTCTGTAATATCATGAATCTCCTTACCTATTTTTCTGCTGGAACATTTTGAGAATTTCAAACTTGGAACGCCCTTTAATCCATCTATATACAGAACAGCATAGCCACCCTCCGTTGAATCAACGTTTTCAATATCTGTGTCTACATATGAGATTATCTCCGTCTCGTCATCAATGTTTTCATACAGGGCAAATCCCTTCTCATTTGAAAAACCTATAAAAAGCAAAGCTTCTATAATACTGGCGCCTGATCCCTTATTTATATGCTCATACTCAATAATTCTTGTAAATCTGAACTCAACTTTCTTTGAACCGTATGAAATTAGTCCGTAACCTTTTCTGCTTATACTTACAGAACATGGTGCATATATATCATCACCATAAGATCCCTCCTTATCATCCCAAATCTCATAGCATGAGAACCTAAGGGTATAGTCGTAGCTCTGTTGAGAACTGTTGTTACCTAAATTTGAGTTATTGCCCGGACTGCTGCCGGCACTTGCATAGTAGCCGTTACCTTTAGATTCATAAATATCAGAAACTGTATAGATAGCCTCCCAATCATTGTTTTTGTATAGGAAGATACTTCCCGACACATCTTTTGACTTTGGTATAGCCACCTTGTCTGCACTGCTCTCTATATAGAAAAAGTCATCATCTGATTTGTAAAGCGAATAGGTGCTCCATGCTGACTGTTTATCCCCAGGCCTGTACTCTTTCCATTTAGTGCCATTCCTTACAAAGTAGCCTCCGTTATAACAGTAAAGATCTCGCCCTTCATCTGTAAAAAAACTGTAAAAATTACGCGTTGTGTAGATAGGTTTCCACTCTCCATTCTCCTTAGCAACAAAAAAGCTGTTAGAAGGATCCTTTGGGACGCTTACATAATTAATATTATTCTCAATATTATAAAAATTTTCCTCCTCTCCGTACTGCGTGTAGGAGGCCCACACTCCAACCTTATCCCCCGGCCTATATTCATACCAATTATTACCGTCCTTTATAAAATAGCCACCTGTATATGTAAACAATCCTGTATTTTGGGCCACAATGCTATTCGCAAATGCCAACAGCGTAAAGAGGAGGAGAAAAATTTTGTATTTCATGATATTGGAAAAATTGTATGGTAATCCTGTTATATCTTTATAGTCTGACTACCAGCTGAAGGATACCTTAAAAGCTATGGCATCCATATTAACTGAAATGCCCTCTTTTGAAACAGACTGATGGTGATAACCTATTGTACAATCCAATCCAAATCTGTTTGCAATCGGAAACTCAACACCCACATGAGGATAGCAGTAGAACCCGGAAGCATCATCTGTATCCTTATCTATGCAGAACCCTTTTCCAAGATCCAAAGATCCTATAAGGTTAAGGTTGTCTGTAAGAGGATAATAGCCTTTTGCAGATAGATATACAGGCATAAAAGTAAGGCTTTCCCCATCGCTGCTGTAAAAATTGAAACCGGTACCGGCTCCGGCAAACAGATATTGGTTTATCCTAACACCGTGAGTTGTTGTGATGTTAAATCTATTTACATTGAACTTACCTGTTCCAAATGCATATCCCAAAGATGCGTCTCCCTGATAATGGATCCCCTGTGCATTTGCATTTGTAGAAAAAAGCGGCAGCATCATAAAAGCTGCAGCAAGTGCAATTAAAAGCTTCTTCATACTATTAAAATTTTGTTTAATGGCATTATTGATTAAAACTATATTCTTTAAACAGACAAAGATAGTAAAGAAGACCGCATTTGCAAGAAATTATTTATATAAGCCTCCTCATCCTCAGCTAATCCTCAGCCTCCGCAAGGAGCGCAATGTCATTATTTGTCGGGAAGCATAAATCAATTTTTATTTTTCGCTTATAACAGATACACACAATTTTCTGTGCATAAATCGTAAAATTATGCACAATTTTCTGTGCAATATACTATATTTGCAAAAAAAGCAATGGAAAGTCTTTATAACACATTTAGAATTAAGCTTTCGCTTGTCCCAATGAGATATTTCCGCAGTTTTCATGAGCAAATAAACTGGGGAAGCCGTCTTATTTGTATCATGGGGCAAAAGGGTGTTGGCAAGTCCACACTAATCCTACAGCATATCAAGCAGAATAATAATTTAAGCGAAACTCTCTATGTTACTGCAGACAACATGTATTTTGCAGGACACAGTCTATACGAATTAGCCGGTAACTTCTTTTCCCAAGGGGGTAAGCATCTGTATATTGACGAAATACATAAGTACAAGGGATGGTCCACGGAAATCAAGAATATTTATGACGACTATCCTACCCTTCAGATTGTCTACTCCGGTAGCAGCGTTCTTGCGCTCAAGAAAGGCAACAAAGCAGATCTCAGCCGTCGTAGTATTCCTTATGTAATGCCGGGACTTTCCTTTAGAGAATACCTGAATATTCGCAACGGATGGAATCTGAATGTATCAACACTTAAAGGGGTTCTCAATGGAGATGTTGACTTTCCATATGGAGAACACCGCCCTCTTAAGTATTACAAGGAATATTGCCGATATGGATTCTATCCATTTTTTCAAGAGGGTGATGCCGAAATCCGTCTGCAGAATGCCATTCTTACCACTATTGAAGATGATATTCCGGGCTATGCAGATATGACAGTTACATCTGCGGTAAAACTTAAAAAGTTAATGTATATTCTTGCCAAAAGCGTTCCGTTCAAGCCGAGCAATGACACACTTGGCAGAGATCTTGGCATCAGCCGCAACTCTGTTCCGGACTACATTGGCTATTTAGAGACGACAGGTATGTTCAACGCCCTCCGCGAGCCGGGACACAGCGACAACCTGTTGGCAAAAGCCGAGAAACTATATTTAGGCAACAGTAATATCGCCTATTCTTTGTCGGAAGATGGGGTCATTGATGACGGGAACATGCGTGAAACCAATTTCCTTGCATGGACCAAGCAGGTGTGCAATCCAACATCTTCAAAGATTTCGGATTTTGAAATTAACGGCATCACGTTCGAAGTTGGCAGCAAAGGCAAAAAAAGTGAGCAGATTAAGGATGCCGGGATTGGTTATTTGGTCAAAGATAATTTAGAATATGCCTCCGGCCATTCAATCCCAATATGGATGTTCGGGTTTCTTTACTAACTTTTAATAGTTGATTCTTCCCGACAAAACCAACACTATATTTCTTTGTCGGGAAGAAGAATCCTGAATGAAAACTTGGCTACCCTTGGCTATGTCATCATCAAAAAATTTTTGGTGGGGTCAATGATAAAGTCTTATATTTACTCACTGTTATAAACAGTATCATTCCCATTATTATGGATAGTATTAGAATAACTAATGTCTTCATATTCATTCTTATCTTAATTTAACCTTAATGGAAATAGTTTATTCTAATAGAAAACTGTGACTAACTCTTTAGTATCTTTATCTATGTTTACACATATTGCGTCTGAATATATGTATAAATCCGGTGGTATTTTAGCATATATTTCTTTTCTTGGAAGATACCTGGCATGTCCTTTCAAATAATTTATCATTTTCTCTATCTTCTCGGGCTTTACATTTAACATCGTTTTGGTATTGACAAATTCCACATCCAACATGACAATACGCCATTCACTGTCAAAGAATAGTTTAAAGCCATATAACATTATTATCGTTTTATGCTCTTTTATTCTGGCTTGTGTTTCTTCATCTTTCTTTTTAAATTCGATATCTCCTCTTCTGTAAATGCATACTTTATGGCATCAATAAAAACTCCTTCATCCTCCAATTTGTATCTATGTGGCACCAAAAATGTCATCCTTTTTTTCTTTTGCTCGGAATTTAGCAGATAGGACAAAAAAATATTATATTCGTGCTTCCTGACTTCAAAACTATCACGGCCTATCCTCATAGTATCTTTGGTATAGTAATTTGTGGCTTCCTGCGCGTAAAGCGAATAAGATATGGTCGATGCCATAAAAAATAATGTAATTATAAATGACTTCATATTATTTATTAATTAGAAAATAGTGACTTAAACCTTAAAACCTGTTCTATTATGGTGTTATAATCAAGTATGTAATCTTTGTAATCTTTCCTCACATCATCAAATTGTTCCAATAAATTATTTAAAGTTTCCATATTGGGATTATTCCAAAATGGTAATATATATTTATCTGTCTGATTGTAACTTTTCAACACGTTTCCGTTCTTTTGACAAACTGATAATCGTAGAGACCAACATCCTTGTGGTA
>SAMEA104315437__coassemble_947_pt1 | contig 11519 bp, 8 predicted proteins | sample SAMEA104315437__metabat2_low_PE_020 | metagenome-assembled genome bin SAMEA104315437 (sample SAMEA104315437) | gut metagenome | biome: Monkey gut; feature: monkey-associated habitat; material: faeces | place: China | collected 2013
TTGTTTGCAAATTATGCCGAGGTGTAGCGTTTATTGTAGCTTTGCTAAAATAAAAGAGGCTTTGCCTACGTATATAGGCATAGCAACCTAATGGTTTGTTGAATGCAAGCCAATTGATGCGTTGTAACCGATACTGTTTTGTCATAAGTTTGCCTCTTACCTCTCCTTGGCTCCAAAGGATGTAGTTATACAAAAAAAGTGTGGAGCTTCTTTCGTTTATCTAATGAGAGGCTGTGGTATAACCTAAGAGAAAATAAACGCAACAATCCCCACACCTGTATCGAGGCAATAAAATGCAATCGAACACAGATGAAAAGGTGCCGTCGTCGTCCTTTCTCTTGTTGAAAACTACCACATTTTCTCATTAGGGACAGTGCGAAAACACTTTCATCAAAACCAACCTTTTGCTATTCGCAAAAGTCACTACAAATGTAGCAATTATTTGATTGCCACAAAAATCATTATTTTAAAAAATACTTGTTTTGCACTTTTTGTTTGACAGCACCAAAAGGGATTGTTCTATATTATTTATAAAGTATATTGCATATATGCAACGCTTCCTTTAAAAACTTTTTTATGCAGTGCCGGCTTTGGCGTTAGCTGAGATTTCTTTTTTCCTCTCTACCTTTTTTACCCTCTCTACTTTCTATACTTTTTATACTCTCTCTCTACCCCAATAAATTTGCCAATGTCATTATAAGTTTATAGTAAGTTTGTTAAAAGTTTATTTTACTTTCATTATTCTATCTATTAACTTTAAAACCATCTATACACTATAAACTCTCAACTATATACTCAATTAACGCCAACTCCAAAGCTACCCCGATGGTCTGAAAGACAGATTTTATGGTCCCCAAGTGTTGCAGGCTGTTTTTCTTGCTAAAAATGGCTAAATTTGTAATGTTAATGTGCATGGCAGGCAGATAGGATAATATGTAAATATCTGCTTGCACGTTGTTAAAAAGCATTTTATGGAGAAGATAAAGTTGCTGGGGCATACATTGGCTCAACTTAAAGATATAGCTGTAGGGCTTGGCCTTCCGGGATTTGTCGGGAAGCAGATGGCAGATTGGCTTTACAAAAAGAGGGTCACTCAGATAGACCATATGACAAACCTTTCAAAGGCGGCGCGTGAAAAGCTTAACGAAAGGTATGTAGTGGGGCGTACTGCTTATACGCAAGTAACTGTCTCTAAGGATGGTACAAAGAAATATCTGTTTCCGTCCCATACCGGAACCTTTATAGAGGCCGTAATGATTCCGGCCGATGACCGCTACACCTTGTGCGTGTCGTCTCAGGCCGGGTGCAAGATGGGGTGCAAGTTTTGTATGACCGGGCGTATGGGATTTAAGGGGAATTTGGAGGTTGCTGAGATAATTTCGCAATATCTTGAGGTTGATGAGAACAATCTGCTTACCAACACTGTTTTTATGGGGATGGGTGAGCCGTTGGACAATTTGGATAATGTCCTGCAGGCAATTGAGGTGCTTACATCGGATTGGGGTTTCGGTTGGAGCCCAAAACGTATTACTTTGAGTACCATTGGGGTGAATGCCGGCAATGAAAGCCCTTTGTATCGTTTTTTGAATGAGTCAAAAGCTCATTTGGCTGTTAGTCTTCATAATCCGCTTCCCGACGAACGTGCGTTGATTATGCCTATGGAGAAGCCTTTTCCTATTCACAGGACTTTGGAGATAATAAGGCAATACGATTTTACCGGGCAGCGGCGTGTGAGGTTTGAATATATTATGTTCAATCATTTTAACGATACCAAGGCTCATGCAGATGCGATTGCCCGCCTTTTGCGTGGTTTGGAGTGCCGTGTGAATCTTATAAGGTTTCATGCTATTCCGGATTCTCCTTTGGAAACCTCTCCAATGCCTGTTATTGAGGCATTTAAAGAGAGACTTAATGCTGCCGGGGTTACGGCTACTGTTAGGGCGAGCAGGGGGGGGGATGTGTTTGCGGCGTGTGGGGTGCTAAGCACAAGAAAAAATCCAATAAAAAGGTAGCTTCTGCGTTTTACTAAATTTTCAAATCCTCACGTATAATAAGTACGCTCCGGTGTTGAAAATTTCGCAGGCCTTGAATCTACACTTTTTCTTGAATTTTTTGCAGTTGGAAGTTAGCTTTTGTAAGTTTTGCATTTGCACTTTTTATTTAAGGGTAAAGAGGACGTTGGCATTAGCGTTAGCATTTTTTAATAGTAAAGAAAGTAGAGAGAGTAAAATTAAAGCCAAAGCTAAAGCTATTCAAATATTTATGTAATGAAGAGAATACTGTCTGTTTTATTTGTTCTGTTAGCGGTATGCTGGTTGCATGGTTCTGTACTTGCTCAGCAGGTGACGGAGAGCTCAGATGCTTACCTTAAGAACCTTCCTGTTATAAACAAAAAGGGGAGGCCTACGGTTGGTCTCGTCCTTTGCGGTGGAGGTGCGAAAGGTGCTGCGCATATTGGTGCAATAAAGGTATTGGAGGAGTATGGCGTTCCTGTAGACCTTGTTGTGGGTACAAGTATGGGTGCGTTGGTTGGTGGTATGTACTCCATGGGTTATACTTCACACCAAATGGATTCCATTATTTCTAATTGTGACTGGAAGTTCCTTCTTAGTGACAAGACAGACAGAAAAGATGTGTCGTTTAACGCAAAACAGACAAGCAGCAAACTGCTTTTGAATATCCCTTTTGGCAACGTGTTTAGGATGAATGTGCGTAAAGGGGAGACTAACGCTGTGGATTATGTGTTGCCGGGAGGTTATGTGAGCGGGCAGAATGTCTCTAATCTGCTTAACAGCCTCTCCATAGGGTATCAGGATTCCGTGGATTTTATGAAGATGCCCATCCCTTTTGCATGTGTTGCTACAGATCTGTCAACCGGTAACGCTGTGGTTCTTAGAAAGGGAAGTGTGCCAATGGCAATGAGGGCCAGTATGGCAATCCCAGGTTTTTTCTCTGCTGTAGAGTTAGACGGAAGAGTTTTAGTAGATGGCGGAGTGGTGGATAATTTTCCTGTGGATGTTGCAAGAAAAATGGGGGCAGATATTATTATTGGTGTGGATGTGCAGAGCCCTTTGGCAACCAAGCAGGAGCTTAAGTCTATTAATCAGGTTATAATGCAGTTGGTTGGCCTTACCGGAAACGAATTGTACCTTAAGAATGTTAAGGATGTAGATATATACATAAAGCCCGATGTCCTTGATTTTACCACATTCAGCTTTAATAAAGAGGATATAGGTTCATTGGTCAACAATGGATATATAGCGGCAATGGAGAGGTCTGCAGAGTTAGAGGAGCTGGTAAAGAAATGTGGAAAGGTTACACATGAGCAACGTTTGCAGGCGGAACCGGCGCAAGAACTTGAGACTGGCTTCTTTTATATAGACAAGATTGTTTTGGATGGTGCAAAAAGAGATGACATTTATTGGCTGAAAAGTAAGCTCAACATTAAAGAGAAGACAATAGTGGATGGTAGTGATATTTTGAGAGCCGTCTCTATCCTTACAGGAACAAAGGCTTTTGCAAGCGTTGCATATCTTATAGATACGGATGAAAAAACAGGTATCTCCACACTTACGTTCAAATTAACAAGAGGCCCTGTAAATGTTCTTGGACTTGGTGCAAGATATGACTCCGAGGAGGCTGCCGCAATACTGCTCTATCTTGGAATGAACGTGAATGCTTTGGATGGACCTCAGCTGGCTGCAACAGGTAGATTAAGCTATAATCCATATGCCAAGGTAGATTTTTCATATCTGTTCAAGAATCTTCCAAGGATAAATCTAAACTACACCTTTAGGTCTGTAAAGATGAATATCTATGAGAGCGGAGAGGACAGAAACTATCTCTCTTTCCTGCATAACAAGATAGATTTTTCGCTGTCTAACAGATATCTTAGGAATTTTAACTTCACCTTTGGCGCAAAGTTGGATTTTTATACATACAGGGAGTTGATAGAGCCGTTTAAGGAGATAAAATATTACAAGGACGGAGTCAACTATTTGAGCTATTATTTTAATGGGAGAATGGATAATAGGGATGCCACATATTTTCCAACCAAAGGGGCGGCGTTCAATGTGGATTTTGCTCTAACTCATACTAATTTCAGAAGTAACTTTAGGATGTTTGCATCTCTTATGGCAAACTTTGAGACTGTCTGTTCGATATCTGACAGGTGTGCCATTATACCGTCTGTGTATGGGCGTTTCATTATTGGGAATGAACATCAATTGCCTTTCCAGAACTATATTGGTGGTGAGGAGGCCGGGAGATACATGTCTCACCAGATGCCGTTTATAGGTATCAACTATGCAGATATATTCCCAAATTCGGCAGCTGTAGTGCGATTGGATTTTAGAACAAGAATTGGTAAGAAACATTATGTAACGGCTATAGGGAATGTTGCAAGGTACGGCGGTTCTGTAGACCATCTTTTTGGCTCTTCCGGAAGCGGTATTTGGGGAGCCGGCGTAAAGTATGCCTATGACACCCCTATAGGGCCTCTTGGTATTAATGTCCACTATTCAGACCACAACAATAAGGTTGGTGCATACGTTAACATAGGTTACTATTTTTAAAAAAAATAATGATTTTGGTCTGTTTGTTGATAAATTAGAGCTATCTTAGTGGTAAGAATTGCTCTAAACGGAAATATTTGTAAAAATAAAAGAATTATGGAGACAAATGACAAGAAACAATGCAGATGTAATCTCACGGGAGTGTGGATTATGATTGGTTTGGCAGTGTTGGGACTATTTATCTATTTCGCTGCCTCACTAATGAAGTCTTATGACAGAACAGTTTATGTAAGAGGACTTTGTGAAAGGACTGTGAATGCAGACAGGGTTGTATGGCCTATCTCTTATAAGATAATAGGAGACGACCTTATAAATCTTTATGACCAGATGAACCATAATAACAAGGTAATAACAGACTACCTTAAGGGGCATGGGATAGCGGAGAGCGATATATCAGTTGGTGTTCCTAATGTTGTGGATCTTAAGGCAGACAGGTATTCATCTCAAGACAGGGTTGTTGCAAGATACAATATAACGGCTGTCATTACGGTAATTTCGCACGATGTAGACAAAGTTAGAAAGGCTATTGACGGGCAGACTGCTCTGCTTAAGAAATCTATTCCGCTCAATACAGAGGATTATAGGTACAATACCAACTACTTCTTTGACGGACTTAACAGCATAAAGCCTCAGATGGTGCAGGAGGCTACCGCAAACGCACGTGAGACTGCAGAGAAGTTTGCTGCTGATTCCAAGAGCAAATTGGGTAAGATTAAAACTGCTTCGCAAGGACAGTTCTCAATTGAATCTGTGGATGAAACAACACCATACGTAAAGAAGGTGAGAGTTGTTACAAGTGTTACCTATTTCCTTAAGTAAGCGTTAAAAAATAAGTTGGTAAAGATTACCAACTTGTTTTTTTAAGATTACTAAGTAGACAGCTTACGATATGAGTTGGTACAGAAAATAATATATAAGCATAACTCTCTTTGAGAGAACAGGATACTCAATAACGGCCTCTGTGTCAGATGTCTTGTATGTATGTTCATTTATCCCTGCAGTAAAGAGTATGGCGGGGATATTTTTTTCTGCAAAGGGGGCTTGGTCAGACATCTTGTAAAAAAGTTTTCTAAAGGTTTCGCTGCCGTAAAAACTATAGTCTATATCTAATCCTATTTTGCAACTTCGGTTGCTGAAATCGAGTTGTTTGCCGGCCCAATCATCCAAATACTCATTACCTATGGCAATAATGTAATCTTTGCTGTCGTTTGGTGCAGCCAATGATGTCCCAATCTGATCTATGTTAAGCATAACGCAGATATTACTGTAGTTTATCTTTGTCTTCCTAACAAAAAAGCTGCTCCCGCTCATGCTCAGCTCTTTGCCGTCAAAAGCAATAAACAGTATGTTTTTGCCTATTTTAAGGCCGTCATGCTTCATCTTTGATACTGCTCTTGCAATGGCAATAAGTGCCGCCGTTCCGGATGCGTTATCATCTGCCCCCCTGTATATCTGTCCGTTTATTGTCCCGCGGTGATCATAATGTGCGCCAACGATAATGTACTCGTTGGAACCTGTGTCAGACGATATTTTACCTATAACATTAACTCCTCTCTTGCCGTTTGTTGCAGTGAATGATTGATAATATGATAATCCGTAAGGCTCAAGTCCTGCGTCTGAAAAGGCGTCTGAAATATATTTAGATGCAGCACTGCCCCCCTCCGAACCTGTTGCCCTGCCTGCCTGTTCTTCCGATGTGAGAAAAACAATATCCTTCTGCAATTTGTTAGGAAGCATAAAATAGGTATAAGCCTCGGAGGAGTGATTCTGCGCAGATGCAGAATTTGACAGAGCGGCCGGGGCCAACATGATCAAAGCCCCCAAGATAAGGGCTTTGACAGAGCTGTATATAGTGCAGTGTATTTTCATTAATTATCTTTTTCTGTACAATATTTTTTTATTACGCTGTAGGCATCTTTTATTCCCAATTCTCCTGCCTTGCTTAAATCTATGCAACCTTTCTCCTTGTCTTTTAGGTAGATAAGTACAAGCCCCCTGTTGTAGTAAGCCTCTGCAAGTGCAGGATACAGATCCAGTGCTTTGCTGTACTGATTTATTGATTCGGGCAGATCTTGAGATAAACAGTAAAGGTTTCCAAGGTTAAAGTATATATAAGGGAAAGCGGGCATTATTGAGGCGGCCTTGGTTAGGTCGTGTATTGCCGGGGTATAGTCGTATTGCCTGTAGCTTCTCTCTTGAACCCTTGCTCTTGCTGTGCGTGAGTTATCCAATGATAGTGTCTGCACATTGTTCTCCATGGATGAGATGAAATCTATGGTCTCTGCCTGCAATGCACCTCTGTTTATGTAGAGGAAAGGGTTGTCGGGGTCTAATTCTATAGCTTTGTTGTAGCTGTCCAATGCCTTGTTAAATTCGTTTCCGTAGCTCTCTATGAGTGCAAGTGCAAAGAGGTAACGGCTTTTTGTCTGTGGATCCCGGCTGCTATTTACTCCGGTCTGCATCTCTGCACGTTGTAGATCTGGCGATACGTCATCATCTTTGTAATCAGATAATTTAATTGTTACGGGGAGAGATTTTATAAAGCTTTGCATCGCTTTGTCTTCGTATTCAGACTGCAGTGCCATAAGGGTATTGTTATCCCTTACAATATTGAATCTGAACAGCGGTTTAAGCCTTATATCTATATCTCTGTGTTGGAGGAGCTCGTTGTCAAAATCTTTTTTTGCAAAGTCTGCATCTAACGCAAGCAGTTTGTCATATTTTTTTGTGGTATCTGCAAATATGGAGCTTGCTATACTGTCGCTTTGTATTCTGTTATACTCTCTTATCTTCTCTTTCGCTATCTCCGAGTCTCTCTTGGCAGATGTATATTGCCCAAGATTGTACTTTGCGTATGAGCGGTTCATGTAGGCTTTTGCAAAATCCGGGTAGAGATTAATGGCTTGTGAGTAGTCGTCCATGGCATTCCTGTACTGTTTCAGCTCTAAATATACCCCCGCTCTGTTAAAATATGCAAGAACATTGTTAGGGTTTACTGCAATCACTCTGTCATAGTCGTTGAGTGCGTTGTTGTAATCTCCTGCCTGTGTTCTTATTAATGCACGGTTGTAAAGTGTGAGTGCGTTTCCCGGGTCCAATTCGAGAACCTTGTCCAAGTCTGCCAATGCCCCCCTTATATCCATCTCCTCGTATCTTATAAGAGCCCTGTTGAACAGTGCAAAACTGTTTGCAGTATCTAGCTTTACGGCCTTGTCCAAATCTTTTATTGCATTTTTGTTATCATGCTTTAGAGCGTATATTCTAGATCTCCTTATATAGCCTTCAGGGTCAAAGGCATCTAATTTTATGGCCTTGTTGTAATCCTCCAATGCTTTTGTGGTGTCGCCAAGATATAGATAGGATGCCCCTCTGTTAAGGTATGCGTCTGATATTTTTGGCTCATTCTTTATGAATCTGTTAAAGTCTGATATTGCCTTTTCAAACTGTTGCGAGAGAAAATATGTTACCCCGCGGCTAAAGTAAAGCCCAGTATAGCCGGGCCTTAGGTCTACGGCCTCTGCAAGGTCTTTAAGTCGTATTTACCTGTCCTGCTTAATGTTATGGCTCTGTAATGGTATGCGGGGGTGTAGATGGGATTTATCTTTATGGCTTGATCAAAATCTTTCTCGGCGCCAATGTAGTCTCCCAAGTTGTATTTTGCGATGCCTCTAAAGAAAAAGGCATCGTATGAGAGGGTATCGAGCCGAGAGAGTATGTTAAAGTTCTCTATGGCTTGGGAGTACTTTCCGTCGATAAGTGACTGACGGCCTCTCATAAACAACTGATTGAGGTCGTATTGGGCAGAGACTTTGGTATCTGCAACAATAATGAGCAAAAGGGCAATTGCTACAGATACCGGTAATTTTGTCAACCTTTTGTACATCTGTTATTTTCTTCTTCTTTTCTGGTGTTTTTTGCTTAAACTTCTCAACGAGCTGCTGGCCCTCACAAGAGCCTCGTCTTTGTTGATATAGCGGAATGCAAATGTTGTCAATAATCCTGCCACAAGCGGGAATGCACATGTAACGGAGAATCTGTACTCGCCCCACATCTTGGTTAGCATGTAGATTATCCAGCCCTGAAATGCCAAGAGTATTACAATATTGTATATACAGAGCCTCATCTGCAACGGCCTGTTCTTAAAGAGAAATATTGTTACAAGTGAAATGACAAATGCTACAATCGAGAAGATTGTAAAGGGCCTGTACTCCATATATGATATTGCAGTTTCTGCATTTGTTGCAAAGTCAGTGTAGAAAATGGAAAACAGCAGTGCTGCTGCAATAAACAAAAATAGTGTCTGTATTCTCTGAATCATTTTGTGATGCTTTTTATTGTTTAGGGATACAAAAATATAAATTATTATTCAGAAGCCTCTTTTAAATGTTTTAAATCTGAAATTTTACTACCTTTGACCTTTCGTTAAGAGGTTGTTTTTTACTGCTTCGTTATGGTGCGCTACAAGATAATGATGTTGGTGGCGCTGTTTTTTGTTTTTTTAGGATTTTTAAATTGATTTTTTATGGATAAAATTGGTGCATCGGAACTTATAATCAATTCAGACGGTTCTGCTTTTCATCTTCACCTTAAGCCGGAGGAGCTGGCAGATACGGTTATACTTGTTGGAGACCCCGGGAGGGTTGATATGGTATCCTCTTTCTTTGAGGAGAAGGAGTTCAGGCATCAGTCAAGGGAGTTTGTTTCTGTGACGGGTAAATATAATGGAAAGAGGATGACGGTTCTCTCTACCGGCATTGGAACTGATAATATTGATATTGTTGTAAATGAATTGGATGCCCTTGCAAATATTGATTTCAATACCAGAGAGGTGAAAAAGGAGAAAAAGAGTCTTACAATTTTAAGGATAGGAACTTGCGGGGCAATACAACCGGATATTCCTATTCACTCTTTCATATTCTCCCATGTCTCGGTTGGTTGCGATGGTTTGCTCAACTGGTACAAAGACAGGGATAAGGTTACTATGGTTGAGATGGAGGAGGCCTTTAAGGAGTTCGTTGGTTGGAACAGACATCTTCCGGATCCATACTTTGCACAGGCATCGGATGTGTTGATAAAGTTGTTTGAGGATTGTACGGTTAAGGGTGTCACAATCTCTGCGCCCGGATTTTACGGTCCTCAAGGTAGAGTGTTAAGATTGCCTCTTGCAATGCCGGATATGGTTGAAAGGTTTGAGAAGTTCAGATATAACGGTTACAGGATTACAAATTTTGAGATGGAGGGCTCTGCTCTTGCCGGTTTGTCCCATCATCTTGGACATAGGGCCGGAACGGTCTGCTGTGTAATTGCAAATAGGTATGTAAAGGCTGCGGATCCTAATTACAAGCCTGCTGTTGAGAAGCTTGTGAAGTTGGCTTTGGAAAAATTGTCAACGTTATAGCTTAACTTCCCGACAAAGTGTATAACAAAAAGAGGATGGCCATATAGTCATCCTCTTTGTTGGAGCGGAAAACGGGATTCGAACCCGCGACCCTCAGCTTGGGAAGCTGATGCTCTACCAACTGAGCTATTTCCGCATGGGGTCTTTTGAAAAACGGTACAAACTTACAAAAAAAGTTATGAACCTGCAATATTATTTGTCAAAGAAAATTTTTTCCGAGCGTAAATCCGGTTCTGCCCTTGCAAAGACAAGCAGGGTAATTGCAACCGTTTCGGTTGCTGTAAGTATTGCCGTAATTGTTGCTGCAATAGCTATTTCTCAGGGATTTAGAAGGGAGATAGGGGACAAGTGCGCAGGTTTTGGGGGGGATATTTGGATCTCTGCTGCCGGTACTCCGTTGTACAATACGGATTATCCGGTATTTGTCGGGAAGCGGATTGTTAATAAAATTAAGGGGCTTGGCTTTGTGCGCTCTGTATACCCTGTTGCCTATACGCAGGGGCTTATAAAGATGCCGGATGAGGTGGAGGGGATTGTCTTTAAGGGGATAGATTCTGCATATAATTTTTCGTTTTTGGAAGGGCATATTGTTGAGGGAAAGTTACCGCTGTATGGCGGGGATGAAACGTCAAATGATGTTGTTATCTCTGCAGTGTTGTCTAAGGCGTTGGGACTGTCTGTTGGGGATAAGATTGAGACATATTTTGTTAGGGATGATATAAAGGTGAGGAGGTTTGTGGTGACGGCCATATATTCTACTGGGATGGATGATATGGATAGGTCGTTGGTGTATGGTGATATACGCCATGCAAGGAAGATTAACGGATGGGGGGCGGAGGAGGTGTCTGGTTACGAGTTGATAACGGAAAAGAGTGGAATGGGTGAAGGGGCTGTTTATAAGATGGGTGTTGAGGATTGTATCTTTTTGGAGAATGGGGATGTTCCAGAGGAGGAGCTGTCTGATTCTATAATTGTTAATACTTCTGAGGAGCTTTTTTACAATCTGTACGACTGGTTGAATTTGATTGACCTTAATGTGCTTATTATTCTGATTCTTATGATTGCGGTGTCCGGGTTTAATATGGTGAGTGGGGTGCTTATACTTATTTTTGAGCGTATGTCTCATATTGGGTTGCTTAAGGCTTTGGGAATGAGAAACGGGTCAATTGTGAAAATCTTTATGTTTAGCGCTGCGCGGATTATTCTTGCCGGCCTGCTTGTTGGAAATGTGGTTGCTCTTCTTTTTTGTGCGGTACAGAAATTTTACAGGATTATTCCGCTGGATTCGTCAAACTATTTTGTAAGCAGTGTGCCTATATCTTTTGCATGGGGGTGGATTATTGGGGTAAATCTTATTCTGTTGGTTGCCATAATGATAATTCTTTTTATGCCGCTGCATTTCATTCAGAAGGTGTCGCCTGCAAAGACTTTGGTGTCTAAGTAGCTTTGGCTCTATCTAATTTAATTTTGAAGGCCAACGCCAAAGCTATTTTAGGGACTGTCGGGAAATGTTAATCTTTTCCTAACAAATTGATTGCTAACGTGTT
>SAMEA104315437__coassemble_978_pt1 | contig 11120 bp, 10 predicted proteins | sample SAMEA104315437__metabat2_low_PE_020 | metagenome-assembled genome bin SAMEA104315437 (sample SAMEA104315437) | gut metagenome | biome: Monkey gut; feature: monkey-associated habitat; material: faeces | place: China | collected 2013
TGTTTTTATCATTTGCAAGTCAACTTTTTTCAGGGGAAGACAATGTTAAAGAGAGTTTATTTAGCTGTTTTACTTTCAGTACTGTTCTTGCCAACTGCCTTTGCGCAGAGTACCCGTGATTCTTTGGTATTTGTAAATGTCAATTGGGATGTAAAAAAAGTCTCTAAAGGTATTGTTCTAAAACAATATCACTTTATTGGAGGCAGCAAACTATTTGGCGCCCCACAATACGTTTCCATCTTGGAGATTAATACAAAAAAGGCAAAAGGCCGTTTTGCCTTGGCAAATGATGAGGGCAAAATAACCCCTACAAGCAAGTTCGCAAAGGATAGCGGAGCTGTAGTGGCCATGAACGGAACATTTTACAATATGAAGCCACCATTCAATTGCGTATGTTACTTTAAAAAGAATGGTGTTAAAGCATTTGCAAATACAGAGAGCATGTCTCAGAGGGATAATGGAGCAGTCGCTATCTCAAAAAAGGGGAAGATAACTATTGAGCCTGCAGATCCCTCCAATCCGGGTGGCACTATGCCGCAGAGTTGGGCCGATAGGATAGATGCTCCATCTGTCATGTGTAGCGGTCCTGTTCTTATGATTAACGGAAAAGAGGCAATGCTTGTGGCAGATTCGTTTAATAAAAACAGACACCCTCGCAGTGCAGTTGCTATAGATGGGAATAAAGTGTATTTGGTTACAGTTGATGGCCGTTCTGCAGAATATGCTCAAGGGGTGAGCCTTTGGGAATTTGCTGCTATTATGAGATATATTGGTGTTACAGATGCCATTAATTTTGATGGCGGTGGCTCAACAACTCTTTATGCAGAGGGGGAGGGAGAAGACGGAATAGTCAATCATCCATCAGACAACAAACAGTTTGACAGATTGGGCGAGAGGCATGTTGTAAATGCCTTGCTGTTTTTAAAAAAATAGTTTTTACTAAGCTTTGGCATTTGCGCTGGCCATAATTGAGTTTATAGTTGAGAGTTTATAGTGTATAGGCAGTTTTAAAGTTGATAGCATTAAAGCTTAAAGTAAAAAACTTATTTCTTTAAAACTATGAACTAATTAACAGACTGTAAACTATGAACTTAATTAGCTAAAGCTAAAGCCAATGCTAAAGCTGATAAATTGACTCTAAACTATAAATTAAATTAGCTAAAGCCAATGCCAAAAGCTAAAGCTGATAAACTAATTAACTGACTCTAAACTTTAAACAATAAACTAATATGGCGTTGGCTATCAAAATTAAAAAGGCTAAAGCCAAGGCCAAAGCTAATGCTAACTAAGGTGTTATAATATGGTGTAGTACTGTAAACAGTTGATATTTACAGTAATTTTAAAGCTATCATGGCACATGCTTCTGCATCTGCCAACGCATGATGGTGATTTGTTAGATTATATCCACAATATTCAGCAACAGTCTGTAATTGGTGATTTGGCAGTTCTCCTTTAAGCTTATGCCTGGAAGCTCTGCATGTACAATAAAACTTATAGTTAGGATAATCCATATTATAAGCTTTAAAAACAGCTTTTAGGCATCCTTCGTCAAACTGACTGTTGTGTGCTACCAAAGGCAGACCTTTAATTTTAGGCGCAAGTTCATTCCATACCTCTGGAAAACAGCGGGCATCATCAACATCCTTGATCGTAAGCCCATGCACCCTCGTTGTCCAATAGGTGAAGAAATCCGGGGTAGGATAAATAAGACTGTAAAAACTATCTGTGATTTCGCCATTCTTTACAACAACTATCCCTACACTGCACACACTACTCGGATACTGATTGGCTGTCTCAAAATCTATTGCCGCAAAATTTTGCATCTCTACTTATTTTGTAAAACATGTTGCTATGTAATATTCCGCGCTGTCATTATCCATCTTTGGTGGATATGTCTTATCGTTTGGGGCTGCAAAGATGGCAAAAAAAAAACGCATCACAAGCGAGTGCTTAAAGGTTTATGCAAGAGTATTATTTTTTTGGGGAATATAAGATTTTTTATTATTATCGTTAGGGTAACCTCGTTCGTGAATAAGACAGAACATGGTCAACCTGTTTTATTACTAAGTTTTAACCGAGTCAACTTACTTTATTGATAAGACTTTTACCCTGCAAAATCATTGTTTTTTTAGAAAAATGCAGAAATGAGCCCTAAATCATTTTGGAAAAATGTAGAAAATGCGGTATTTTAGCTTTGTAAAAATGATAATCAATGTTAAGAAGGAAAATATCTGCATTTATTGAGCACTTCTATGCAGTTAATAAATGTTACTAGGGTTGTTTATACGTTTTTCTTCTCTACAGGAATTGGCACTACTTTTGTTATTATTCTAATGCAAAATCTCACGAATTGTTAACTTTTAAAACTAAAAATTATGAAGAGATTCTGTTTGATGCTGTTATTCGTCACAGCTTTTACAATTACATCAAATGCGCAGAACCGCTTTTCTGTTTATATAGATAATGCTAACAGATATGCATCTGTAGAACTTTCTGATTTCTGCGACAGGCTATGCATTGAATTTAATACGTCTAACTATGTGTTGAACAATTATTACAGACACTGCGGATACAATTGGGGTGATGTGAGTTTGGTGTTTGAGGTTGCCAGGACGCTTGGTATAAGCCCTAAAAGGGTTCTTCCATATTACAAAAGATACAGACCATACGGTTGGAACAGAATTATTGCAGAGATTGGCATTTATCCGGGTTCTCCATATTATAATCCTTTTAATAACAGGGTGGTAGTTTATAATAACTATTGGTGCGATCACTACAATAACTACTACGCACACAGGCACAATCCGCGTCCGCCACACAATCCGGGTTGGGGAGAGAGGCCGCCAAGACCGCGTGATCACCATAATCCGCCACCTCCTCGTAAGCCTAATGATAATTATAGGCATCCCTACAAACCTCGCAGGCCTGAATATTATGGCAAGCGTGATGGTAACGGAGGGGCAAATGGCAGCTATGATAAACCAAGAGATAATGGCCGCCAAGACTATTATGGCAAGAGGAATGAAAATGACAGAAGTAACGATAAGTATAACAAGCCAAACAATAATGGCAGGCAAGATAGGGATAATAGGAGAGAGGGGAATAGTAACTCGGGGCAGAATAATGGCGGATCAAAGTATCGCAGACGTTAGTTTAAGAGGCCTTGGCGTTGGCATTGGCAATTTTAGTGTAAAGAGAGTGTAGAGAGGCTTTAGCGTTGGTTGTTTTGAAGTAAAGAGGGCTTTGGCGTTGGAGATTTAGAGAAAAGCTAAGGCCAAAGCCAAAGCTATTAACTATAAACTTTAATTTGTATCTTTGCCCGCGCAAAACAACATGTTGTGCCTGTTACGTAAGTCTAGTTGATTTATGTGGCAGGCATTTTTTTATTTATATTTATGAACACAACATTAACAACAGAAAAACCAAAACTCTGTACGGCATCATTCATTAAGATATGCCTTGTAAATTTCTTTATTTTTGTAAACTTTCACGCACTACTACCCACATTCCCATTTTTTATAACCTATCTTGGTGGAGATGCAATGTTCATTGCAATAGCTCTTTGCGGAATCTGTTCAAGCGTATATTTTCATTTTTTTGCTTCCAGACAAAAATAGTATAATGTTAGTTTTATATTCATTTCATTATTTTGGTAAATTTGCGGCAGAAAAGGTAAATTGATGAACAAAAACGGAGAATCATTAAAAAATGCTGTGCTTGAATTAGGCACAGGAAAGATTTCCAAACTTTTGGCACATTACGCAATACCAAGCATTATAGCAATGACAGCATCGTCGCTATATAATATGGTAGACAGTATCTTTATTGGCCAGGGGGTTGGAAATTATGCACTTGCAGGGTTAGCACTAACATTCCCGCTAATGAACCTTGGAGCAGCTTTTGGCGCTTTGGTTGGGGTTGGTGCGTCATCGCTTATATCCATGCTATTGGGACAGAAGAACTATGAGATGGGTGAGAAGGTACTTGGTAATACCGTAACGCTCAATCTGATAATGGGCATACTATATGGCTTGATAGTAATACTCTTCATGGATCCCATCCTCTATTTCTTTGGCGCAAGCGAGAACACAATTTCGTATGCAAGAGAGTATATGATTATTATCTCAGCCGGAAACGTAATATCTCACATGTATTTTGGCCTTAACGCTGTAACACGTGCAACAGGTTTCCCCAAAGTGGCAATGATAGCAACAATCCTTACGGTTGTACTTAATACTGTGTTGGACCTATTGTTTATCTTTGTATTCAAATGGGGAATACAGGGTGCGGCAATAGCTACCATATTGGCACAGTTGGTGTCATTGGTATGGATATGCAGGTCACTATCAGATCACAATAAGCTAATACATTTTAAACGCGGAACATACGGCCTTAAAAAGAGAATTGTAAAAGACATTGTAGCAATTGGAATGTCTCCGTTTTGCATGAATACGGCCGCCTGCATAGTGGTTATACTCATCAACCAGGGACTGCATGAGCATGGCGGAGATATGGCCATTGGAGCATACGGTGTAGTTAACAGAATCTGCTTTGTGGCCATAATGATTGTAATGGGAATCAATCAGGGAATGCAACCTATTGTAGGATACAACTTTGGCGCAAGGAACTTTGGAAGAGTGCAAAAGACCCTTAACATTACCATACTTTGGGCAACAATAGTAACAACATTGTCATTTGCAGCAGGAGAACTCTTTCCAAAGCAGTTGGTTGAGATATTCACTACAGATCCAGAGCTTACTGAAAAATCTGTAATAGGAATGAGGATAGTCTTTATTTTCTTCCCGATAATCGGTTTTCAGATGGTCACTTCAAACTTCTTTCAGAGTATTGGAATGGCAGGAAAATCTATATTTCTTTCCCTTTCCAGACAGGTTCTCGTTCTTATCCCATTGCTGCTTGTTCTTCCGGCTTTTTATAAAGAGAAAGGAATCTGGTATAGTATGCCTATATCTGATTTAGTTGCAAGTTTCATTGCCTTTTTTATGCTGTCATACCAGATGAGAGTATTTAAAAGGAAAGCCTTGGAGGATAAGATGCATCCACAAAGTGCGGCAATAGATGATATTGAGAAAAATTTAATTTAGATAAGGATTTGTATTAGATTATAGACTATAATAAATGAACGCTATGGAGAAATATTATATAAATATTGGCAGGCAGCTTGGTGCCGGCGGACTTAAAGTTGCAAACGAACTCTCTAAAAGACTTGGTATTCCCGTATTTGATAAAGAGTTGCTGTATCTTGCTGCAAAAGAGAGCGGAATAGCTCCGGAGTTCTTTAAGAATGTAGATGAAAAGCCGCAGGCATACCTCCAAGGGTCGTTTTGGGGGCTTAACTTCTCACCTGTCCTTAATAACAATTACTCTGCATTCACACCATTGGATTCTAGGGAGCTATTTAAGATCCAGAGTGATACTATAAAAATGCTTGCAGACAAACAATCTGCCATATTTGTAGGACGCTGTGCAGACTATGTCCTTAGAGACAGAAAATGCTTTAATGTGTTCATCTCCTGCTCGTCTCCAAATGAAAGGATAGAGCGGATAAGGCATTCTAAACGATTGGAAAATGCAGACAAGCTAACAGACAAGGAGATACTGTCTATCTTGGAGAAAGGAGACAAGAAGCGTTCTCAGTATTATAACTATTATACATACAAGGAATGGGGGTTCTCCAACTCGTACAACTTGTGCTTGGATTCATCGTTTTTTGGAATCGACAGATGTGTGGAGATGATAGTTGACACTTTAAGAGAGTTTAAGTTCCTGTAATAGAATGGCGTTAGCTTTGGCTTCTATATCACATATTAAAAAACGGTATTTCTCTCCGTGCCAATCAACTGCTAATGCCTTCAATCAGCTTGAAACGGCTAAGTCGTCCCTTTTAGTATGCTTTGCATCCTAACGGTCCTTCAACAGACGCCGTTTCCATTAAGCTGCTTTCGGCAACCGCCCTTCCGTTGATTGACAAGTCGTTCATAGCTGTTTTTAATAATATGTTATACTTATATCATTTTGGCTACTGCAAATTCGGTACTATACACTTTCAACTAAATTAAGGTCAAAGCCAATGCTAACGCCAAAGCTAAAGCCAACGTTGTCATTCAAACCTTTTCTTTAGCGCAAGCAGATGCTCATCTGCTTTAATCTTGTCTATGATTCCCTCAATTAAAAGATTAAGGTTTTTTCCTTTTGAGTAATCTGCTTCGCATACATAATTTACTCTCTGTTGTTTAAGCAGGGTTAATGCTATATCTTTCTTCTTGGAGTTACCGGGTTCATAAACGGCAACTGCTGTTCCGCCAAGTTGCTTAATGAGTTTCATGCAGGGGACATCTGTCTCTCCGTCACCAAAATAGATCATATTGGTAAACTTAACCCTCTTATCCTCCTCCGGTACAGACTCGTTTATCTTAACGGAGTCCCTTATGCTGAATATTCCTTTGTTAATCTTAAACAGGTATTGTGTCTTGTTGGTATAGTTAACGGCAGCGGCCGGCCATAGAGCATCTCCATTCTCGTCATAGTAGTATGCACATGCAAAAATGGTCTTAAACTCATTTGCTATTGAGGTTCCCTCAATAATCTCCTTCATTCCGGATGAGTTAATGTAGTGCTCAACAATTACTCCATGCTTCTCTCCGTAATCATTTATGAGCTTGAACCACTCTTTTACCCCTTTGAACAACTCTACAGATTCTCCGTACTTCTGAAAATTTTCGCGTCTTACCGGCAGATGCATCTCCTTAGCCTTTTCAAGCATAAGAAGCATGTATATAAGGATATTATCTGAATCCTGCTTCTCTGCCATTCTGCGGGTCTCCTCCCAAAAATCATCCTTATCCAATCCTACAGCCTCTATAAAAGAGTATTCCTGCATATTACCGGGAGACAGTGTCCCGTCAAAATCGTAAATCAATGCAACAATTGGTTTCATCTCCTCCATAATTCTCCTTAATTTAAATATTCAACGCAGTGCATTTGTGTATTACTCTAATTCCGAAAACAGATTATGGCTCATCTCCTCATACCGCTCATTGTTAATATTATCGCCTTTAGAAGATTTAGGTTCAATAATATACTGCGGAAGTGACTCAACGGCGGCCATTATTCTTTTATTAGACTCTAAACCAATGTCTCTTGGTGAAAGAATCTCAATATATGGCCTGTTGGAGTATATTATATTGTAAAACTCCCTGTTTGGGATTATCTCTATAGTGAATACCATATCTCCGTTTTCATTAGTGGACTTAACCCTCTGTGAGTGGTGGATGGGGTTAAGTTTAATAAACGGGGCAATCCTGTTTTTAACTAACAGCTCTATCTCTCTTTTTTTTCCACTTAATCTTGTGACCCCAATTATATCATTAAAATATTTGTCGGGATTAAAAGAATACTCGGTAGGGAAGGGTAGAATGGAGTAGGAGAGATCTCTTATCCTGTCCAATGGAAGTTTGTAGACGCCATCCATTCCATCTTTGTAACCAAAGGCATACCAGCGCCCTTTGTACTCTTTTAGGTAGAACGGGTAAAAGATGATTGTTATTATATTCTCAGACCGCGATGAATAGTATCCAATACATAGGACCTTTTTGTTTACTATGCCGTCGTGTATGCTGTCAAAATACTCAAGACCAAGAGGTTTTTCCTTTCCGGCAAATGATACTACAGGGTCTCGCCTGTCGTAGATGGCACCTATCTCTTCATCTAAGATCTTTATGGCGCTTCTTGTACTTTGAAACTCTGAGAAATTGCTTAGCTCTTTTAAATTAGAGAGTATCTCCTCTATCTTTTCTAAATTGTTCTTCTTTATATTTACCTTTTCTATGCTGAAAGATGGGTCTGAGTACCTATAGTATTTCATCTCATAAACTACAATAGGGGCTGCATACCCTCTCTCTTTGTCTCTCATGAACTGTAGATCCAACTGTATTGTCCGCGCAGACACAGGGGACTTTTTATCATTGCCTTTACTTTTTGACTTCTTACCCTTTTTCTGCTGGTTAAAGGCATCTCTGCAAGCAAGGATAAGATCGTTAAGTGTGTATCTGTTCTTCCTGTCTCTCAAGCATTTGTCAATTGTTCTGTGTCTTAACAGACTGTCTGCATTGGCTACTATCATGTTGGGGTATTATTCTATTACTTTAAAGCGTTCTCTTGTCTCTTTAGATGTGAATGTGTTAAAATGCCACCATTCAGATGGTTCAATAAGGAATCCGGCCTCTGTCATTATCTCTCTTAAAAGTAACCTGTAGTTAAGTTCCTTTTGGGTTATTATGCCCTCTTTTAGGAGCTGTTCCTCTTTGTCAACCCTCGAAGCATCTCCAAAATAATCATACTCGCCACCCATATCTACAGGCTGCCCGGTACAGTCTGCAAGCGTTAGATCTACTGCTGCGCCAAAGTTGTGCATTCCTTTTTTTGATGGGTCTGCTACAAAGTCCTCTTTGTCTGTACCCTCAACTAGTTTCCACATCTGCTTTTGAATAGAGAGAGGTCTTGCTGCATCGTAGATTACAAGATGGAGATCCGGCCTTTTGGCTCTTAAAAGCTCTGCAGCTTTTTTTAGTTTGGCTGCCGCTTCGGGAATAAGATATGCTCTGTCCAAGTTATCATATAGAACTCTTCCCATAAAATTATATGGGGTTGCGTAAACCAAATGCACCTCAATGGATGGGTCTAATGTGGTTACATCTATAAGTCCATCTTTGAGTAATTGCTCATTTAGCATCTGCTTTTTGTTGCTTCCATTCAGCTTGCAACACTCTTTCTGTTCCTGTTTGTGTTTTTGGCCTTTTTCGCAGCAACATTTTTGATCTTCAGCCTTATTGCGGCAGCTGTTTTGTGCATTTGCCGTTGTAATGCCCGTTGCAGATGCCAACAATATTGCAGCTACAATAGGCAATCCTTTTTTTGCGATATTATTCAATCTTTCCATAATAAATACCTGAATTATTATCAACCAATTAAAATTGGAGCCATATAAATGCTAACGCTAAAGCTAATTACATGGCTCAAAGAACTGTAAAGTAGAATATTAATCTTTATAAGAAATAAAGAAAGTACTCTCTTCAAGTTCCTTAACCTTCTCTTTTCCTGCCAATTTCTCTACAATGGCCATGGCAAACTGTGCCGCATATCCCGGCCCTTTTCCGGTAATAAAATTGCCGTCAGTAACTGCAGGATGGTTTCTGAGTTCTGCCCCTTTAAGATCTCCTTCAAATCCAGGGTAACATGTTGCTTTCTTGCCTTTTAGCAATCCCATTTTGCCTAAGATGTATGGAGCTGCACATATTGCTGCAACAAGTTTTTCCTCTTTTGCAAATTCGGAGATAGTGTTCTGAACCTCTCCGGATTCAAAGAGGTTCAATGCTCCGGGCCAACCACCGGGAAGTACTAATGCGTCATATCTGCTTATTTCACATTCAGACATCAATTTGTCTGCCTTAAGACTCATCTCGTGCGCACCTCTAACAAATTCATGTTTGTCAATTGATGCTAATGTTACATCTATCTCGGCCCTTCTAAGCAGGTCTACAACTGTTGTAAGTTCAATCTCTTCAAATCCTGCCGCCATTAGGACTAATGCTTTCTTCATACTATAAAAATTTTAATTGTTAACATAATTACTGCAAACCTAACTAACATACAATGTCAAACTTCATTTACCTTCTTCTTGAGAGGGCGAATTTTACTTACGCAAACATTGTACGCAGTTTGGAATGTAAATGTAGCAATAATTATTCAAATATCAACTTTCCAAAGAATTGCGGCGTATGAAAATTTGGCCTCTCAAGCCCAATAGGGTTCCAGCTCAGGTAGTGTCTTACCGGCATATCATCTCCACATTTGTAAAAGTTTGCCGTAACCGTCTTGCCCTGTAGGTTTCCCACCTCTTTTAGTGTAAATAATTCAACAGGCAGGATAATATCAAGCTGCCAGCAGATAAGATCCCCTTGGAGAAGATTGCAAGGGAGAATGTTAAGCAGATTCTTGTCTGTTATATTTCTTATCTCCTCTGCAGACCATATATCCTTTTGTGCAAACATCTCGGCAGGTATTGTGCTGTGTCTTTGTATTTTATCCAATATATCCTGTGTATACTTTGTGCGGTTGGTCCTCTCTGCTCCACCGGCAAAGGTCCCTATTCCAATGCAGTTCTGCTCAAGATTGTAGTAGTGTGTATTGTCGGGAATAACAAAAAACTCAACGCATGAATCTTTGTATGGCGCGCTTCCTGCATCCTCTTTTGAGGTGGCTTTAATGTACGGCTCCTTAACAGAATACTGCAGGCATATTGCGTTGTCTGTATAGGCAATCCTAAACTGTACGGATGCTGTAGGGTAGGGGTAGTCTGCCCAATTTGTAACATCTATGTTGTTATACTCTATTGCGGCCGAATCCATTGCATGTGCAAGTGCTTTTAAAGGCTCGGTTTTAGGGAGCGCAATCTTCTTTACTTTGAGTGTTTTGCTTGTTGTCTCCATTGTTTTTGTGATGTTTGGAAAATTTGTAGGATTACTTTGTGCAAAAGCCATAATTGGCAATAGCGCTAAAATTGTAAGGATATATCGCATGATGGCTATGTTTGAAATGTATGATTATTGAGATAAATGCTATGGATGTGTGTTGCTTATTGATTATTCTTAATTTATTCATTCTCTACAAATCTTCTTACACTTGCAAATGTAATATATGGTTTCCTCATAAGCAAACTAATTTGGCTTATATAGATGGTTGTTTTTGGGTTATATTTTTTCTTCCCGACAGATTATGATAGTTGTAATAAAGTAGTTGGTAATAACTTTATTACTAATAACTTTATTATATATATTTGCGGAACATAATAGAATGAGAAATACATGAATAGTAAGCCTTTTATATTTGGAGTTGCAACATCCGGTGATAATTTTACAGATAGAGAAAAAGAGTCTTCCATTTTATAAATTCGGTGATGCTATCTATTTAAAAAAAATAGAAACATCATATTGGATAGAGTATATATGTATAATCGCTAAAACGAAATGTACAGGAATTTAAAACGAAATGTACATTTTTCTTTTTTCTTGCGGAGGAGACAATAACGGCGTTTGAACACT